>WNFP01002273.1_pt1 | contig 21958 bp, 13 predicted proteins | sample 5400201 | NCBI WGS metagenome assembly WNFP01 (sample SAMN13153355, study PRJNA577476) | soil metagenome | isolation source: 115 cm saprolite under Madrone tree | place: USA:California | collected 2016-06-14
CGCTCCAGTCGATTTGTCGTACACCGCGAGGGTTACGTTCACCATTTGTACGAACTGCTTCGCGCCGACAGCGCCATTGGTGTCCGGGGGTACGAAAGCGAAACCGAACAAGTTGCGATTGTCCTGCGCGCTCTGACCAGCGAAGTTGCTGAGGAGGGTGACGTCGGTAAGCGGGCCAGCGAGCGGCGCGGCCACTGGGTCCGAGTTAGGGTTAGTGATCATCGCACCCGTCGCACGTGCCGTGGGACTCTGGCTGTCGCTCCTTCCGCCGTTGGAGGATGCGCCGATAGCCATTTGCCATAGAGGTGGCGAAGCGTCATGGCGAGAGGCCTTGATCACATCCGGGCCATTCGCAAAAGCGAGAGGCACGTACAAGAAGAACAAAACCAAGCAGAGGAACCGCTGGGGACGGAGAACGGCACTGGCTAGCGTCAAACAGACCACATGAAAGCTATTACTCGTTGCATTGCGGCTGCTCATGAGAACTCCTTCTTTGCAATCGTCGCCGCGACGTTGGCCGGGAAACTCGCGCATATTTTCCCGCTGCTGTTCGGCGAAGAACCTTCGTTACGGTTTCGGAATCGGGACGCTGGCCACCACCTGTTGTTGATAATGGTTGGGGTTAGAACCATCGTCAAAGGTGCTTACTGAAGTTGTGTACTCGGTTGAGCCGCCAGACGTATTTCCGAAGTAATCTCCGATGAAAGTTCCGCTATTGCAGATGCAAATCCAATGCGGGGAGTTGAGTTGCGGATCCCAAGTGTGCTGGGATAAGCGGATGTTGTGCCCGATGGGCGCGAGCGTGCTGGAGTAAAACTGGATTGCGGCATTGATGCAGTAGTTGGAACGGCCGTATGGAGTGCCGGGTGAGGCCCCGGTGCCGGGATCGAGAGCAATCCCCCCGGCGATAGCTTCCGCGGTCCCCGCTGCCTGACAGGGCAAGCGGCGATCGTAGAACGCAACACTGACCGTGTCGATGAGGCCGTTATCGGCCACGTTCAGATTTGGTTGGAGTGCATCCACGGGATTGACATTATCGTTCACGACGATCGGAGTAGACCACGTGACGCCGTTGTCCATCGAAGTTGTCAAGTAGATATTCGAAACGCCGGAAGCGCCATCCTCCCAGCTCACATACAGGGGATAGTGGCCGTTAATAAGGTGGTGCCCAACGGCAAATGTGTTGACAATGCCTTCGCGAAACGTCGTGTTCTGATAAGTGGGAACGGAAACGTCATGGTGTACGAGCAGAGGCGTCTGCCAAGTCACTCCGCCATCGCGCGAGGAGATCACGTATAGATCGGCGAACAGGAAGCCTTTCTGCTGCGGATTGTTGGTTTCTGTGGTGTACACCGTTCCGTCTGGGGTGACATGCGGGAGCATGTAGCTGTCCCAAGGATGGCCGTTGATGGTCGGAAGGACCGCTGGAGTGGACCAATCGGTGTGGCCACCATCGGCATTTGCGTCAGAAAAGGAAACAAACACGCTGCTCGGATTGAAAGCGAACAAAGTCCACATGGCATAAATTCGGTTGTAGTGAGGACTGGAGAGACTGAGGTCAACCGTGATCCACTGCTTATCCGGGTCATTGGAATGGGCATTGGGAGCAGTCATCACGTAGTCCAGTCCGCCGTTGTGAGTGAAATTCCAATCCGTGGCTGAAACCGCGCCATGCGGTCGAACGGCTGAAGAGATGGCTTCGCCGGGGAGCGCCGGATTGGGCAAGGAAGAGCCGTTATTGAAAACCTGAAAGCCAGATTTGTCATAGGAAAATTGGTATGGCAAAAGCAACGCGTGGTAGTTGCCGAATCCGTCAAAAGCTCCTACAGGGTCAGTGTTATCGGTGAAGCCTTCGTAGCCGGGAACATGACCCTGTACAGACCAAGTCCTGCCGCCGTCGAACGATTCATAAAAGCCCTGCAAGTGGTTGTAGCCCTCGGCGCTGACGAACCATTTGGTCTGCCCAATCAGGTGATTAGGGTTGGTGGGATCGACTCGAAGGTCCGATTCGCTGTGGTTGTTTACAAGGAACGGTTGGTTCACAACGTTCTGAGTCGCGTAAGGCCCCAGGTCTTCACCCGTATTTGCGCTGCCGTTGCACGGGGTCTCGCCGGTATATCCGTTCGTGGGACCCAGATTCCCAGCGTAGGGAACTTCCGCCGTGTAGCAACTGATCTTCTGGGTGGTCGCGAAAACGTTTGTGACGTGATTTAACCTGAAACTATCAGCGAAGGAAGTATCGGTCTGCGTGCCCTGAGGAGAAGGCGGAGGCACCGATTGCGCGAAAGAGAGAGGGACCAAGATCGTAATTAGCAGAAGCGCGAGGCAGAGGTACTTCTCTATTCCACAGTGGTCCTGGACGCGAATTGAATAGGGGAAATACTTTGAAACCGGCAACATGTTCACCTCGCACACGCATCGGTTTTGGGATGGTCGTGTTTCGAGCGTATTGCGCGCCAGTGGGGACATTCGCAGCGCGGTTTCGGGAGCATAATGTCCGGTCTTGTCGGTGTCAAGAATATCTCCGGCGAAATACTAAGAGCAGCGAGGGGAATCAATCTGTCTTGCAGTGGCGGGGGCACTGCCAGTTGCTTTAAGAGGCATTCCGTTAGTGTCTAGATTCGCCCTCAATGAAAACGGCGAGCAAATCCCGCCGAAAGTAGCTCCCTTGCGGGGACGACGATCCAATTCTGAAGCGATCTCGGGCAGGTGGGTTATTCCCTTAGCGATACGGGATCGGACTCATTCTTCGGCGACTTCTTATCCAACAAGGAGACGAGTTCGCGGCCCGAAGCCGGAACGCCCACCTTGCCTTCGCGGACAATCTCCTTGGCAGTCAGACTTCGGCCATAGAGTTTCTTGTTCGCGCTACCGTCAGACCGGAGCGTCGAGCCCTCCAGCGAAATCCCCGCGAACAAACCGCGTGAGCGAGAATAGCTGAGGACCTCTGCCCTCATCACGATGTCGGTATCCGCCGCCGCTGTACGTCCCTTTGGCCCGGCCGCTGCGGAGGCGTCGGCTCCAAGCTTCACTTTGCTGCTCAAGATTGAGTTCGCACCTTTGGGATTCATGACCAAGAGGACAAAGTCCGTGGCCTGACCGCCCAGCTGCAAACCGATGTTTGCACCTTCGAGCGCGAACAGTGCGGGAGCGCTCCAATGTCCCGTGAAGTGCTGGCCAGTTCGGCAGGTGATTACGCCGCGCCCGAAGTCGCCTCCGATGCCGATTGCAAACTTCAGAACCGAAGGAATCACAATGACGCATTCGGCCTTGTTGAGCAGATCTTTCGGAATGCCATCAGGGATGTCCATAATTTCCTTGAACACCTGACCGCACGCTTCCAGGCGCTTTTGTTCCCTGCTTTGGTTCGCGCCGAAGGCCGCACAGGACATAAAAATGGCTACAACAAAAGCGGCAGCTTTTCTCATGGAATTACTCCAGAGCGTCTATTCAATTCTTGCGCCGCCCGTTAGGAAACAACAACCGTGCCAGCGTTCGGACTTGTCCTAAGGAGAAACTCATCAGTGTGAGGAGCGGGGTCGATAACACGACACACTCCTGTTGCTCATGGCTTGTAGTCGCATTGACGTCCTACTAGTGTCGAACTTAGGGACACTTGGACTAGGAGGAGATAATGCAACCGACACGATGGATGGTTGCCTGCGTCTTAGGGGCGCTATTGCTCACCGGCAGTTTGGCACGAGCGCAGGGACACGGAAACGGGCACGGAAAGGGTCACGGAAAGCACGGAGACGATGACGACCAGGGTGAGCACTATAAGGACGGTGACCGTGAAGCGATTCGCGGGTGGTATGACGAACACAAGAGGAACCTTCCGCCCGGACTTGCCAAGAGAGATCAGTTGCCCCCTGGATTGGAAAAACAGCTTGTACGGCGCGGCACACTCCCGCCCGGGCTCCAGAAACGGCTCCAGCCTTGTCCCGAGGACCTTGAGCGGCGGCTACCTCCGCCACCTCCCGATTGCGCACACGTGCTGATTGGGGGACACATCGTTCTACTAAACCGCAGAACCAATTTAGTCGTGGACATCTTCCATCTGGAACTTCGTTAGCTGCCAAGACCGCATCATCTTTTTCCACACTGAAGCCGCATCGCCAAACGAGGCCCAGCGCCTCGTTTTATTCGGAATAATCTTTGGAATTGGCTTTCCAGAATGTATGGTCCGTCATCCGCCCGCAAACCCGACCAGGCGGTAGTGAACTTCGCGCAAGCGGGCGTGTCCGGTAAGCGCGTGAGCCAGGCACTAGACTCAATGCCGCCATCTGACTTTTCCATTTCGGCCCACACCCTGCCTCTTCGTACAGGTAATTCATAAGACTGACAGACCTTTCCCGTCGTTGCTTCGCGAGTCTCGTACCTCGAAGATACAGATACTTGCGCTGGACGTATGCGGGGCCGGCGCTCTCCGGCGGGGAGAGAAAGTTCTCCCCGGACACATTCCCCCGCGCTGCACGATTCACGAACTCTCATTGTTGGCTTTCCTGGAGGATCTCCATGCGGATGATCAGATTGCTCGGGAGTGTAACCGCGCTCCTTATGTTGCTCTCGGGTTCAGTCTCCTTTGGTCAAACCGCCCCTTCGACCGCTGTACCTCTTATTACCCAAGTATCGCCACCGAGCTTGCCTCCAGCGACCACCGCTCCTGGCAACGGCAATTTCACACTCACTATCCTCGGTGCAAACTTTCAGGCCACCGCGGTCCTCAACCTAACGGGACCCGGGAACTTTACGCTGCATCCTTCCAGTACTTCCGTGAACACCAGTGGATCGCAAATCACCGCTCACTTTACGAACGCAGTTGTTGCCTCTCCCGCGACACTTTTTGTAACGGTCACAAATCCGAACGGAACTCCTCCCTCGACATCGAATGCCTTGTATTTACCAGAGACGCCGGCACAGCCCAGCGTGGTGCTGAATCAGAATCTAAGTACATTTCTGAGCGGCAACCCGAAAGGAATTCTGACCGCCGATCTAAACGGAAATGGATCGCTTGACCTTGCGGTTGTTTCGGAGGGCACCAACACGGTTTCGATTTTACAAAGCAACTTCACCGGAAACTTCACAGCGGGAGGCTCCTATTCTACCGGTAGCCAGCCGTGGGGGATCGTCGCAGCGGATTTTTTCGGGACTGGCCAGCTAGGTCTGGCGATCACAAACTCCGGCGACAACACGATCACCATCCTGCTGCCGAACGGTGGCGGAACTTTCCGCCCAGGGAATACCATCTCGCTTCCGGGCGTGTTTCCTACTCAACTGGTAGCTGGCGACTTCAACGGCGACGGCAAGATCGATCTCGCGGTACTGAACACCTGCGGGACGGGCGCGGGGGGCTGCTTTCCGCAAGCCGCCCCGCAAGTTCCTGGCACGGTCACGATTCTGCTGGGCAACGGCGATGGAACGTTCACGGTTTCCTCCGTCACGCTAACAACTGGAAACGTCCCCTATGCGATAGCAGCCGCGGACCTCAACGACGACGGATTCATCGATTTGGTGATCGCGAATCAGAATGACAACAACCTGACAATCTTGATGGGCAATGGCGACGGAACGTTCACGCCGACGAGCGCTTCTCCCATCACGGGTAATTTGCCTTCCGCAATTGCAGTCGGTGATTTCAACGGCGACGGCAACCTGGATCTCGCGGTCACGAATTCCGGGGATAACACAGTATCTATTCTCTTGAATCAAAACTGTTCGAATCTTCCGGCAGCGCTCTGTGTTTTTGCTCCCGCGTCGGTTTCTCCAATCGTCGGTTCGGGACCGGCGGCAATTTCCACTGCTGACATGAACGCCGATGGATTCTTGGACTTGGTGGTTGCGAACTCTTCAGGAAACTCCGTTAGTGTCCTCCTTGGAGATGGGACGGGCGCATTCAATGCCGTCGTGCCACAAGGGCAACCGGACTTTTCGACGGGAGCGGCGCCACAAGCAGTAGTTCTGGGAGATTTTAATCAGGATGGCCGGCTGGACATCGTGACGAGCAACGCGTCGGGGAGCTTCTCGTATCTTCGGCAAGCGGCGGTGGCGCAATTGACGCTGTCATCGAACAACCCGGCTCCTGTTTATGGGCTGCTCGTCACATTTACGGCGAACATCAACCCGCCATTTGGACAGGCGACGCCGACGGGATCCGTGACATTTTTTGATGACACGACGGCGATCGGAACGGTTTCGCTGAATGGTTACCAAGGCAATTTTCAATTCGCGGGGCTGGGCACGGGGGCGCATCAAATCACCGCCGTATACAGCGGAGATTCGAACTTCGTTTCCGTGAGTTCGAATGCGGTTGCGGAAAGTGTGGCGCAGGAGCAAACGACCACGACGCTGACAGCCAATGTAAGCAGCGCACCGTATGGAGTGCCGGTCACGCTGACGGCCACGATCCAACCGCAATACACGATCCTGGGAACTGCGACCGGCACGGTGACATTTTTTGATACGACGACATCGACGAGCTTGGGCAACGCCACTCCAGTGAATGACGCGGCGCAATTGACGATGTCAAATTTGGCGGCGGGGTCACACGTAATTGTGGCGCTGTACAACGGTGATGCGAATTTTAAGAGCAGCATTTCGGCCACGTATACCCAGATCGTCACGCAAGCGTCGACCACCACCACAGTTTCCACGAACCTCACGCAGGCGCAGTTTGCGCAAACGGTGACGTTTACGGCGACGATCCAGTCGGCCGGAAGTAACAGCCCCACCGGGACGGTGGGTTTCTACGATGGTTCGGCCTTGCTGGGAAGTTCCAGCGTGGCGAACGGTTCGGCAGCATATTCGACAACGGTGCTGACCCTCGGCAATCACGTGGTTTCCGCGCAATACTCCGGCGACAGCAACTTTCTGAGCAGTTCCGGGACCACTCCCGTCATCGTGACAAAATCCGCTACGAGCACGACGGTAAGTACGAATCTGACGCCCTCGACGTACGGGCAAAATGTGACCTTTTCCGCGACGGTGACACCCGCGTTTGGTTCGCTGCCGAGCGGGCAGGTTTCTTTTTACGATGGAACGAATCTACTGGGGACGGCGAACACCACCAGCGGAGCCGCGCAGATAACTGTGCCTAGTCTGACCGGAGGGACGCACGCGATAACCGCCCAGTGGGTGCCAACTTTCAATTACGCTGCCAGCACCTCGAATGCGATCACACAGACGGTAACGCCGGCGGCAAGCACTACCTCCATCTCCGCTGTGCCCAATCCGTCTTCTTACGGGCAACGGGTTATTGTTACCGTTACGGTGGACTCGACCTATCACTACATTTCCAACGGCGGAACGGTGACGCTCTTTGATAATGGAACGGCAGTCACATTCGAAAACATTCAGGGAGGCACAGCGGTTTTCTGGATTTCGACACTCACTGCCGGCGTCCATTCCTTGACAGCGAATTACGCCGGAGATTCTAACCTCACGGGCAGCTCGTCAACGGCCTGCACGCAAACCATCAACCAGGCGACCACGACGACGTCGGTCGTGCTCAGCTCGTACTCGACTCTCTACGGCCAATCGGTGACCGTGACGGCATCTGTGGCGAGCCCTTCCACTCTTGCAGAAACAGGTACGGTGAGCTTCTTCGATGGAAGCACGCTGCTCGGCACAACCCCGGTGAGTGGAGCCCGGGCGCAATTTACGACGTCCACGTGGTCTCCAGGCACGCACACGATCAGCGCGCAGTACAACGGCGATGCCAACTTTGTGGGCAGCGCCACGACCCAGAGCCCAACATTGACGGTCAGCAAGGATCCGACGCTTACAAACGTATCCGTGGACGCAAATCCATCGACCTTTGGGCAAACCGTCACACTTACGGCAGCAGTACAACTCGAGTACGGCAGCGGTGCGACGGGATCGGTGACCTTCCTGGATGGCACGGCGCCAATCGGGACGGCGGCCTTTGCGAATGGAGGCGCGAAGCTGGCCATTTCCACGTTGAGCGGAGGGTCGCATGGCATCACGGCGCAATATAGCGGCGATGCGAGTTTTGCCAGCAGCACTTCGACGGCGATAACCGAAACGGTGAACCCGGCGGCAACTTCGACTACGGTCACCTCGGCGACGAATCCGGCGAACTTTGGACAAGCGGTGACGCTGACGGCAACCGTGCAACCACCTGCGGGAACCACTGCGAGTGGGTCAGTCACTTTTGTGGACGGATCCTTCGGGATTGGCACAACGACGCTGACAAATAACACCGGACAATTGACGGTGTCGTTTCTCGCGCCGGGCTCCCACACGATCACGGCGGTGTACGGCGGAAATGCGAGCCTTAGCGGAAGCACGTCGGCCGCGCTGACAGAGACGATCCATCAGGCCGCGACGACCGCGACGGTGACTTCGAATTTGAATCCCGCGCCGTTTGGCCAGTGCGTGCAACTTTCGGGCACGGTCCAACCGGCTTCGGGGACAACGAAAGCGACGGGAACGGTCACGTTCTTTGACGGCACGGTGTCCCTCGGAAGCGGGACGGTGGCTAACAACGCCGTAACATTGTCCTACTGCGCGTTCCAGGGTGGCGCACACGCCATCACGGCAAACTACAGCGGGGATACGAATTATTTGGCAAGTACTTCTGCCGCGTTGACGGAAACCGTGAACCCGGTCTCTTCCAGCATTACGATTGCGTCCAGCCAGAATCCAGTGGCGTACGGATCGACGGTGACATTCACCGCAACGGTATTGCCATCGATCAGCGGTGGCAGCGCGACGGGGAGCGTGACGTTCTTCGACGGCGCAACGTCGCTAGAGTCGGCGACGGTTTCTAGCAACAGCGCGCAACTGAGCGTTTCCACATTTCTGGGCGGAACGCATTCGATTACAGCGAAATACGGCGGCGACGGGAATTTCACGGGCAGCACGTCTGGCGCTCTGGTGGAAACTGTCAATACGGCGAGCACAACGACGACGCTGGCTTCGAGTGTCAATCCTTCCAGTTACGGGCAGTCGGTCACGTTGACGGCGAGTGTGCAGACACCGCCTGGTGGCTCCGCAACGGGAACGGTCACGTTCCTTGACGGAACGACGTCTCTCGGAACGGCTACGATTGCGAGCAATACGGCGCAGCTCACCGTGCCGAATTTGACCGCGGGCTCACACTCGATAACGTCAAAGTATAGCGGCGACGGAAATTTTTCGGGCAGCACTTCGGCGGTTTTTACCGAGACGGTGAACCAGGCGACGGCCACAACGGGTGTGGTGTCGAACCTGAATCCGGCGACGTTTGGCCAATCCGTGATCTTCACGGCGACCGTGCAGGCCACTGGAACTGGCACTCCCACAGGAACGGTAACATTGATGGATGGCGGTACTTCGATTGGGAGTGGGAGTTTGTCCGGCGGGAATGCGGTGCAATTCACGATCGCGACACTTACCGGAGGATCGCACTCGATTACCGCGGTTTACAGCGGAGATGCGAATTTCAGCGGCAGCACGTCCACGGGGTTGGCGGAGACGGTGAATCCGGCTTTGACCGCGACGACGGTAGCGACTTCGGCGAACCCTGCCAGCGTTGGACAGGCGGTGACGTTCAGCGCGACGGTGCAACCATCGACGGGAACGACGGCGAGCGGCAACGTCAGCTTCCTGGATGGCACGACCGTGCTGGGGAACGTGGCTCTCGCGAGCAACGCGGCACAATTGACAGTTTCCACGCTAGCGCCTGGGTCGCATTCCATCACGGCGGTTTACGGAGGAAGCGCGAATCTGGCGGGGAGCACCTCGACGGCGCTCGTGGAGATGGTGAATCAGGCAGCAACCACGACGACAGTGACTTCGAATTTGAATCCGGCGCCGTATGGACAAGCGGTGACGTTCACCATCGCGATACAGCCGACCACGAGTGGCAATGTGACCGGCACGCTAAACTTGCTGGATGGCACGACCACGATTGGCGTTACCACGCTAGTAGCCGGTCAGCACAATTCCGCGTCCTTCACGCTGAGTGGAATCCAGGGCGGGACGCACACGATTACCGCGAACTACGCGGGGGATGCGAATTACACGGGGAGCACGTCGGCGGCATTGACGCAGACGATCACGCAGGGGACCACTGCGATAACGGTGGCTTCAAGCGTGAATCCTGCGGCGTTGGGGCAAACGGTGACGCTGACTGCGACGATCGTGCCATCGGTGAGCGGGAGCGCGGTCGGAGGATCGGTTACGTTCTACGATGGCACGACGGCGCTGGGAACGGCGTCTCCCACGAGCAATGTGGCGCAGCTTTCGATTTCGAGTTTGGCTGTGGGGTCGCACTCGATTAGTGCGAAGGCGACGGGAGACGCGAATTTCTCAGGAAGCACTTCGGGGGTGCTTACGGAAACCGTCAATCTGGGTACAACGACGACGACAATTGCGTCGAGCCTGAATCCCTCGGCATTTGGGCAAGCGGTCACGTTTGTGGCGAGCATTCAACCGCCCGCCGGAAACAGTGCCAGTGGGACGGTGACTTTCCTGGACGGCAGTGCTTCGATTGGAACGGCAACGGTTTCCAGCAATTCCGCGCAGGTCACGGTTTCCGGGCTGGCGCCGGGTTCTCACTCCATTACCGCGTCGTATGGCGGGAATGCGAACCTTGCGGGGAGCACGTCGGGTGTTTTGGCGCAGACGGTAAACAAGGCCGTGACTTCAACAGCAGTGAGCTCCAGCCTGAATCCATCGACGTACGGGCAGAGTGTGACATTTACGGCTACTGTGCAACCCGCTTCCGGGGGTTCGCCGACCGGCACGGTTACTTTCCTTGACGGCACTACGCAGCTGGGGACGGGGAACTTGTCCGGCGGGTCTGCGCAATTCACGACAGCGGGAACGGCGTTGATTGCGGGCGCGCATTCGATCACTGCACGATACGCGGGCGATGCTAATTTTGCGGGAAGCACGTCGGCGGTTCTGACGCAGACGGTCAACGCGGCGGCTGGCGGAACACCGACGATCGACGTGAGGATTTCTGCCGATCAGGGGTCGGCAAAATCGAGCGTGAATACTGCAACGTTCTCCACCAGTGCAGCTAATGAATTGCTCCTCGCGTTTATTTCTACTGATGCCTCGGGTGGGGGAAGCAATGCCAAGGTGAACAGCGTTAGCGGCGGTGGGCTCACGTGGACACTGGTGTTGCGCTCCAACACGCAACGAGGCACGGCGGAAATTTGGCGCGCGTTCTCGGCGACTACGCTGAGCGGCGCAAGCGTGACCGCTGCGTTGTCTGAGAAAGTGTCGTCGTCCATGACGGTGATGAGCTTCACGGGCATTGATACTTCGGGAACGGGCGGTTCGGGTGCGATCGGCGCCACCAAGGGCGCCAACGCGAGTTCGCAAGCACCGACGGCGCAACTGGTCACGACGAGAAACGGCTCGCTGGTGATCGGCGTTGGGAATGATTACGACAACGCGATTGCGAGAACGGTCGGCAGCGGGCAGACTCTGGTGCATCAGTACCTGAGCCCGGTCGGCGATACCTATTGGGTGCAGATGGAGAACGCGCCGACGATGTTGAGCGGCACCACGGTGGTCATCAACGACACGGCGCCGACAGGCGATAGGTACAACCTGGCGATTTGCGAGATTTTGGCGACGCCATAAGCAAGTCCGGACATTCTTTGAGTGAGCGCAAGCATGGCTTGAACGCCGCGTGCAGGCGGATTAGGTAGATAAGACCTTAGCAAAAACCTGGCCGCTGAGTTCGCTTGGAAGATCTAAGCATGCCAGGCGGTTTCCAGATAAGCAGTCAACTCATCGGACCGCGAACCGCGTCTGGCCCTTGTTTTGTTCGGCGGAAAGAGACAAACTTTTGGTATGTCCTCGGGAACCATTCAGTTGGTCCAGGAGGCGGGGAGTCCCTACCTCCCGTATCGCCGCGCCCTGCTCTCATCCGCCCAGATCAAGGAGTTGAGCACGCCCAAGCCTTGGCGCGCCATCGTTGACGCTGTCATTTGCTGGGCTTGGATTGTCGCGGCAATGAGCCTCGTGGCCATGCACACTTCCTGGTGGACTGTTCTGATCGCCATCCCCGTTATCGGCAATCGTTATTACGCGCTCTTCATCATTGCCCATGACGGCATGCACCGCCGGCTTTTTCCCACCATTAAGAGAAATGATTTTTGGACGGATGTCCTCGCCCTGGGGGCTATCGGGGCGATTACGCACATCAACAACCGGAACCATCTGACGCATCACCGGCATCTAGCGACGCCGGAAGATCCGGATCGCCACAAGCACGCGTGTTTCAATAAGGCCGACCGCCCGGAACTTTTGGCATTCTTATCAGGGCTCGTTAGCGTCTGGAGTTCCGCGAAAGCGGTTTTCTTCACGCGCGGACGAAAAAAAATACAGAATCCCCCAGCCGGTCCAGTCGCCAACGGTTACACTTTTCGCGATTTCGTGATCCTCGCGAGTTGGTTTGCACTCTTGGCTGGAGGACTCACCTGGCTCATCGGTTGGTGGGCGTATCCCATGCTCTGGCTGCTTCCAGTATATGCGTTCATGTTTCTTGGCGACAATTTCCGCTCGTTCGCGGAGCACTCTCATCCCGAAGGCGATCGAGCAGCGGACCACCACCGGCTGATCACTTACGTTAGCAATCCACTAGAGCGAATGCTGGTTGCTCCGATGAACATGAATTATCACACGGCGCATCACCTCTGGCCTTCGATTCCGTACTACAATCTGCCGACGGCGGATCGCTTGATGCGGGAGCATCCTGGCGCCGCCGGACTGGAGTGGCGCGGTTCTTACTTTGCCTACCTGCTGACTTACTGGTCCGCGTTGCCCATCGCAGAGTGCAAGCAAGCGCGATGAGTTCCGCGTCCGACTCCTGGCAATCCACGCCAGTGCCGGAAGAATTCCTGCGCCGAGGCTCCCCCACGATCGCAGCGGAAGATGTTCCAGCGTGTCCCGTCTGCGGTGCTTCCGATTACTCGCAGTTCGCCGTGGGTTTCGATTATGAGTTGTTGACGTGCTCGAATCCCTGGCGTTTTGTGCAGTGCCGCGCTTGCCAGCACGTCTGGTTGAATCCGCGGCCGGCGGTAGCCGAACTCGGCGTCGTTTATCCGCCCACGTATTACGCGTACAACTACGACGCGATCAATCCCATCGCTCGCAAGGCCAAGGAGCTCCTCGACCGGCGCAAGATCGCAAAGATCGTTCGTCACTGTCCAAAAGCGCCGAAGAGCTACCTGGATGTCGGCTGCGGCGACGGGCGCTTCCTGCGCGTCATGGAGCAACGGGGCGTGCCGCGCTCCGGACTCTACGGCCTCGAATTGGACAAGCGCGTCGTGGAGCGCTTGCGAGGCCAAGGCTACAGCAGCGTCTTTTGCGGGCGCGCGGAAGATATCTCCGGTTTTCCCGACGGAGGCATCGACCTTGTCACCATGTTCCACGTCATCGAGCACGTGGATAATCCGGAGACGGTCATCGGCCGCGTTCGTCGCTGGCTTTCTCCCGGGGGCGTCTTTGCACTGGAAACGCCCAACCTGGACAGTTTGGATGCGCGGCTCTTCCGGCGTACCTACTGGGGTGGCTACCACATCCCCCGTCACTGGAATCTTTTCACACCCGCGGCGATTTCCCGCTTGCTAACGGACAATGGCTTGGAAGTGCTGGCCACCGTTTTTCAAACCGGCCACTCCTTCTGGATGTACTCCCTGCACCACGCGGTGCGCTATGAAGGCAAATCGCGGCCGCGTGCCGGCGCGTGGTTTGACCCGATGAAGAGCCTTGTGGGCCTCGCGGGCTTCACGGCTTTCGACCTGCTTCGCGGATTTCTCGGTTCAAAGACTTCAGCTATGCTCGTGATCTGCCGCAAGACCTCCTGACTCAAGGGAAAGGGATGCACCGCAGGAACGGAAAATCTTGAGAAAGAGAGTGGAGCACGAAGTCGGCCTTCCATGTCACCCAAACTTCTTTGTTAGTTGGTTTTCCCTATATCTTGACATCATATCGCAAGAACGGACGGCGGCCTCAGCGGGTTATGAAGCCTGCTGGACTACTCACGCATGGCGGCTTCTACCGACGTTTTGCCTCGAAGGACGAACTTGTCGCCGAGGCGTGCAGGGAGGCGGTCTCGTCCCGCACCTGCTTGATTCGGTTACGGCGGAGTGCGATCGAACTTGATTGCAGTGCTATCGTAGTCGCCTTCTAGGAGTAGCGGAAGACCATGCTCCATCAGGTACGCGCCGCTGAGCTTCAAGGGTAGTATGGAATTCTTCTCGTTGGGCTTCGCATCCAAACGCGAGAGCGCGTATGTGGCAGTCCCATCCAGCCCCTGCAGCAGGACTGCTGGAAGGCTGCGACCGAACTGTTGCGAATGCAAAAAAGCAAAGAGCACGGCTTGCGACTTGTTCTCGGAAACATATTCGCTGGCGCTAAAGTTTCCGGTACCCGGCGACGCCAGGCGGTAGAGCAAGCCATTCTGCACCGTGACACGAATCGATTTGTAGTAGCCGATCATGAGTTTTGCCTCCGCCAGATTTTCTGGTTGCCAGCGGTTCAAGTCTGCGCCGATGCCCAAAGACCCTTGCATCGCCATCAGGAAACGGAATTGCAGCGGCACGCTGCGACCGTTGAAGTCGGGCACGTCGTTTACCCACGACATCATGATGTGCGGCGTGTACGCATACGTGAAACCCCGCTGAATGGTCAGCCGGTCCAAAGCCTCGGTGTTATCCGATGGCCAAACCTGCTCCGCACGCCGCAGAATTCCCAGGTCGATGCGCCCGCCACCGCCCGCACAAGATTCAATCTCGAGCCTCGGATGCTTCTGCCGTAGCTCGTCGAGAATGTCGTAAAGATTTTGCGTGTAGCGTACCCAGAGATTCTTCTGCTGTTCGGGGGGAACTTCCGGCCAGCCAGGTTCGCTGAAATTGCGGTTGTAATCCCACTTCAAAAAGGAGATGTCGTTCACCGTAACCAGATGGTCCAGCGAGTCGAAGATGTAGTCTCGAACATCGTCCCTAGCGAGGTTGAGAACCAGTTGGTTTCGCGCCTCGGTGCGTGGGCGACCCTCGAAGTGCATGACCCAGTCTGGATGCTGGCGGTAAAGGTTGCTGTCCGGATTAACCATCTCGGGCTCAACCCACAACCCAAAGTCCATCCCTAAGTCCTTCACATGACGAATAAGCGGGCCTAGACCGTTGGGAAACTTTTGCGGATTCACATTCCAGTCACCGAGGCCTGCATGGTCGTCGTTTCGTTGTCCGAACCAGCCATCGTCCACGACGAAGCGCTCGACTCCCATCCTTGCTGCTTTTTCGGCCAGTGCTTTCTGCCCAGCTTCATCGACTTTGAATCCTGTTGCATACCAGGAGTTGTCGGCGGTGTCGTTAGGGATTCCCCGGCTCCCAGACGATACCCAAAGTCGAAGGGATTAAATCCCCCCGTAACACGCACTTGCTGTTGTGCCGTTTGCTCCACGCTGATCCGCCAGCTCCCGCTCCACCCGAGCGCCCCAAACCACACCGAACCAACCTCACTGTCGCTGTTGCCATCCCTGTCCAGCGCAAACCAAGGATTGGCTTGTACACTGGTGCTGCCGCGCCGGCTTTCCAGTACCTTCATGCCCGTGTGCACCTGCTCCTCCGTGAGTTGCCACTCACCCGCCCAGCGCCCCGCCAGGTAGCGCAGCCGATACCCATCCCCCTGCGGAAGGTACCACGCCGCCGACTGTGCGCTCTCGAGCACCACCGCTTTGTCCGTCCGATTCTCAATCGTGACTTCCCGACGCAGTATGCCGCTCTGTGGGTACACGGTGTAATGCAGATGCGCCAACAAGGCACGCTGGACATCCTTGAGGGTCACCGTCAGCGTGTTTCCCGCTATCTGGTGCGAAACGTAATGTAGTACGAGATCCCGATTGCCATCAGGAAACGTGACTTTCACGCCGGGCTCGACATACAGCCCGGCGCCCCATCCTGGATACTCCTGAGGCGTCGTAGTGTTGCCTAGGTCAAATGAGGACCATTCCTCGGTACTGGGGGTTCGGAAATCTTCCTCACGCCCCACATGCCCGCCCCAATAAATATGCTGCAGGATATTCTGCTCATTAATGCCGAAGACATAGGTGACCTTACCGGCATCCAGAATAAATATCTTGCTGGTCTTTACAAAGCGGATCGGTGCTTGCCCCATCGCCGGAGTCAAGGAAGACATCACAACCAAGATCAAACCCCAGCTCAACCTTGCCGCCGAACTAAACGCAGATTTCATGACACCATCTCCGTATCTAACTCTGAATTCATCGGAACGCCTTCGCGCAGTTCCGCGCGAAGGGTCCATCGTTTCCGCTCCTGGAGCGGCAATAAATCACTTTCTCCGCGTGCCATGGCCTCCGCCAGGTCATCAGGTCTGCCCATGCACGGTTCGAGCGCAACGGCGTAAGGCTGCTGGGGATCTTCGGCCGCACTAGCACCGTGACAAATCCACATTCCCACGTACGGTACGAGCCCGAGATCGAAACGAAATAGGATGGATTTCTTTGCGCTCGGATAGTAAGACCGCAGTACCCTTTCTCGAGGCGCGCGGTATAAAGCTTATCGCTTTGACGGCCTCGAGGCTTCATCACTCTTAAGTCGTCGGGCTCTCCGTCTCGCGGCTTTCAAGTCACAGCACGTTCCAATAGAGACACTTCTCTTGCCCCGTCCTGCGCCCGGCAGACATATACGTCCGGCGTCAAGCCTGTCTCAGTTGCATATCCCGAGGCTACTTGGTTTACGAAGTCCTCCACGTGGCTGGATTCGACCAGGCTGATCGTGCATCCGCCAAACCCGCCTCCGGTCATACGCGATCCATAAACTCCCGGTAACCTGCCGGCCAGTTCGGTCAGGATATCGAGCTCGCGGCAACTCACTTCGTAGTCATCGCGCAAGCTGCGATGGGATTCATCCATATATCGGCCAAACGCCTTGATGTCGCTCTCTTCCAGGCTGGCCGCTGCTTGAAGCACCCGGACATTCTCCGTGACTGCGTGCCGACAGCGTTTTCGTACCGGCTCCGGCAGGTCCGGGGCTCGTCGTTCGAGAGTCTCGAGAGTGAGATCGCGAAGAGGACCGATAATGCGCGCGGCCGCCTCGCAATCTTCGCGGCGGCGATGGTATTCGGTACTGGCGAGTTCGTGTCTCACCATGGTGTTACAAATAACGAGGCTGGCCTCCGCTGGCAACCGCACGGCGCGATACGTGAGCGAGCGGCAATCGAGCATCAGGGCATGATCTTCGCGACCAAAACAGGAAATAAATTGGTCCATGATGCCGCAAGGCATGCCCACAAAGTCATTTTCGGCGCGCTGGCAAAGAAGCGCCAACTGTATGGGCTCCAGGAAAAGGTCTGAGTTTTTGAGGAGAGCCAGAGCGGTGGCCACTTCAATGGCCGCCGAGGAACTAAGGCCCGAACCCACAGGAACTTCGCCCTGAATCAACAAATTGGCTCCCCGCAACCGGTGTCCCGCCGCTTCGAGCGTTGCGGCCACACCGGCAACATAATCGGTCCAGTTGCCCTGGCGCTTTGGTGTTCGATCCAGCGAGAATTCGAGGGTCCCGGGGAAACCCTCCGAAATCGCGCGTATCGTGCGATCCTCGCGGCGACCTGCTGCCACCCAAGTCGAAAAATCGATCGCGGCAGGCATGACTAGGCCGCCAGTATAGTCGGTGTGCTCTCCGATGAGATTCACTCGACCGGGCGCACGAAAAAGGCGGGGGCGCCCGCCGAAAGACTCGGCAAAAGCTGGCAGCAGGGTAGTGGGTATTTGCATATCGTTTCACGGGAATCCGGACTCAGCTCGCCAAGGCCTCCTCGATCTCCTCGAGCGTCTGGCCCTTTGTTTCCCGAAGGCGCCAGCGAATGAACAGAAAACCAGCCAGGCAAATGCCGGCATAGATCCAGAAAGTTCCCGCAGGGCCTACGTCCCGGTTCAGTATGGGAAACGTGTAGGTAAGAATGAAGCTGGCAATCCATAGCGAGGTGACCGCCACGGACATCGCTGCGCCACGGATGTGATTGGGGAAAATTTCTGAAATGACTACCCAGGTAACCGGGGCGAGCGACATCGCATAACAGGCGATGGCTACAACGACGAGCAGCAGCATGTGTATCCCGCGGCTGTGTCTATAAAAACCAAATCCGAGCAAACCGTAGATCAGTGCCAGAGCTGCCGAGCCGAAAAGCATTAATTTGCGGCGCCCCACTTTGTCCACCAAGGCGATGGCCACGAGGGTAAACGCCAGATTGACAGCACCGGTGATTACGATATTGAGCAGGATGTCAGAAACATGGTAGCCGGCAGCCGAAAACACTTCCTCGGCATAGCCGAAGATCACGTTTATGCCGCACCATTGCTGAAACACTGCCAGGGAAACGCCGAGAGAGAGAACACCGACGAGTCGCGAATCGAGCAGTGCGAACAAGTTGACCTTTTTGCTGGTCGCTAGACTCGATCGAATCTCCGCCAGGGCTTGCTTCGAATGGGCCTCGCCCCCCAGCCGTCGCAAGATGCGTTCGGCCTCGTCCTGGCGGCCATTTCGGGCAAGCCAGCGCGGGCTTTCCGGCACTGCCAGCATTCCGAGAAAAAATAACAGCGAGGGTATCGCGGTAACGCCAAACATCCAACGCCACCCCATTTGACCATTCCACGAGTTTAGGATCTCCATCGCCGAAGCGTCCCTCGGCACAGGCTGGGCGATCATCCAATTCACGAACTGGGCCAGCAGAATTCCCATAACGATAGTGAGTTGGTTTAACGAAACGAGCTTCCCTCGAACTGCGGCAGGGGAGATTTCGGCGATGTACATGGGTGAGAGATTAGAAGCCAGACCGATGGCCATCCCACCGACGATTCGCCACATCACAAAATGATGAAACATCTGCGCCAGCGCCGTTCCCACCGAAGAGACCCCGAACAGCAGCGCCGCCAAGATCAGTAGAAGTCTCCGGCCATAACGGTCGCTAAGACTCCCGGAGATTACCGCTCCCAAGAGGCAACCAACGAGAGCGCAACTCATCGCCCAACCTTGTTCGGAGGCATTCCTGAGCTCGAAGAATTTCTCGTAAAACGGTTTGGCCCCGCCAATCACCACCCAGTCGTAGCCAAACAGCAATCCCCCTAATGCCGCGACGATCGAGATGGCCCAGAGATAGGTATTTTGGCCAGCTGAAATCGGCGCCGTTTCCTGTCCCACTGCAGCGAGCACGCCCTTTCCGGCAGGTCGGAGTTCCGATGGACCCGTCATGACTTCAACCTCGCCGCTTGAACCGGCTCGATGCGTTCCAACTCGGCTTGAGCCCATAAGTGATTTACATCGAGCGCCAGCGCTTCGCGGAATTCCGCTGCTGATGCATTGGTTTGCCGGAGTCCCAGCTTCGCCAGGCCCCTGAGATAAAGGCATTCGGCTCGGTTGCGCTTCTGCAAATCATCGTCGAATAGCAAAAAGTTGGGCAGCGATGTCGCGAAATAATCGATTTTGACCTCAGCATCCATCTGACGCGATGCGAAGTCCAGGAGATCAGCCAGCAGCGAGACTGCTTTTGGTTCTCCGCCAAGGCTCCGGAGCGCGAGAGCGCGGTAATAAGTCATGTCGTTCGATCCCGCGTGAGCTTCGGCGGCTCTTTCCCACCGCCGCTCGGCCTCCGCCGCCCGCCCCAAATCATGAAGAGCTAGACCGGCGAAGTAGTCGAGACGCGTTTCAGGCGTAAGGAGATGTCTCCCCTCACCAAGGTTCTTCGGGTATATACGGGCCGCTTCGAAGTGTGCCAGAGCTTCCTGCGCTTCCGTGGCCTCCAGCAATTCGCGCCCGATTAGGAGATGCGCTGCGACGTATTGGCCGGACACCAGACCTTCACCACCCTCCCAGGGGTGGAATCGCCGGGAAACGAGTATTTCGAGCGCTTGCCGGCTGCGGCGTGTTTGGTTGCACAGGGTGATGAATTCGACCACCAAGTCATCGCGCTGGTCGACTAAATCGCGATGCTTTTCCAGCTTCAAGAGACGCTCGGCGGGCGGGGTTCCCGTGCGTTTCCGCAACTGGTCCAGCTCATACAGCAAACGGGCATCGGATGGATCCGCTTGAAATGCCTTTTCATAGCATTCCAGCGCCCGCCCCGGGTTCTTGCGAACGTTGAACCACGCGATCCCCAGATTTCGCCACGGAATGGAGAAGTGCGGATCAGTCTCCGAGGAACGTTCCCACAACCGGATGGCCTCTTCTCGTTGCCGTTTGTCATACAACAGATTGCCAAGATAATAGGAAGCTTTGGCGTCACGAGGGTTGGTCTCCACAGCGCTTCGGAGAACGAGCATCTCCTCGAGGCGAGCCGGGAAGCAGTAATCGGCGGAGGCACCGCCAGCCTCCTTGTAATACTCCTCGGCTTTGTCTCGTGCTCCGCTCTTTTCGTAGAAATACCCGAGCGCATAGAGAACCATCGGATAAGCTTCTTTGGGAGAAAGCGCAACCCGATGGCGCTCGAGAAGGTTGATGGCCTCGCGCAACAGCCCCGCGTCAGCATAGTCGAATGCGATATCGAGGCACACGTGAGTTGCCTGAAGTAAGGAGCCCGAGACACGGCCGAATGAATCCGAGGAGTCGGATCCGCTTGTGAGCGTAAGGAGTTCGTTTTCCGACCACAGATCGAGTGGATCGAAGGCCATGGTGTCTCGCACCAGATCGAGCGCCTCCTTGTTTCTGCCCAGCCGACGCAGGATGGCGGACTTCAGATTGCGAGCTTTTAAATGCGATCGGTTGACGGCGAGCGAGTTGTCCAAGTGCTCGAGCGCCCGCTCGAAATCACCGCGCTCGGAATCGATCGTGGCTAGTGCATAGCAGCCGGCGGATTGCCACTCCGCGTTCCAGACGGATTTGTAGAAAGCGGCATAGGCGGCCTCCGTCTGTTCCTGGTATTTCAGCGCGAGCCCGAGATTATAAAATGGCTCACCATCCCGAGGATTCGGATTGCGATCGGTCAGCCGCACGATGGCACGCCGGAAGTAGGTTTCGGCATCCTGAAGTCTGCCGCGGCGCAGGCATAACAATCCCATGGCATTGTTACAGCGCACGTCGTAGGCATCGCGGCGGAGCCCTTCCTCCCAATACGCTTCAGGGAAACGCGTGGCATGGCGATACTGTTCTAGGTGGAGCCCGGTCAGGTAAAGCTCCTCGACGGTCGCGATTTCTCGGGGGGACGCAGGTTCTGTGGCGGGCTCGGGCAAAGGGGCGCTCCGATTTTCCTCGGGCCGATATCGAATGATTTCCCGCCCGTCGGAGGAAAGCACTCGGAGGAGCACGGCTGGTGGGGCGCAGTGCGTCGACAGCTCGACGGTTTCGATGAAGGGCTGACTCGGCTGAAAATCCCGAGTTTTCTCCAAAACGACCTTTTCTCCTGCGGTTACGATCACGCGAAGCTGCTTAAGGGCTTCGGTAGTCAACACGCCGACTTTCAGCTTCCGTCCCTGCATTTCAAGGTTTACGGCGGCCAGCCGATTGGCGTTCTTAGCTGGTCCGATTTCTTGAATCGGGTACCAATATTGCTTGAATGTGCGTGTCTCATACGGCTGAAGCCATGAAAAATCCGGTTGGTTGTCGGTAAAGACGCCGGCCATCAACTCCACGTAAGGTCCGTCGGAATCGGTAAGCTCGCGGTCCCACATGTACCCGAAGTCGGAGTTTCCCCAAGTCCACAGCTTCTTGCCCGGTGAGATATGTCGATCCGCTACGTGCACCAGGCCGGCGCGTCGTCGATGATCATACCCGCCGAAAAAGTCATATTTCGAGTCGAGGATCATGTAGGAAGTCGGTACGGGAATGTTTTTGTACCAGGTTATGTCCACGCCCGGTGTGTAATCCACGCCGTAATAAAAGTTTCGCGCTATAGGAAAGGAAGACACGGCACGCTTGGCATGGTCTGCGACGTAGGCGACATCGGGAGGGAAAAAAGCCTGATATTCCTCGTGCACTTGGACGGC
>WNFP01002706.1_pt1 | contig 21951 bp, 16 predicted proteins | sample 5400201 | NCBI WGS metagenome assembly WNFP01 (sample SAMN13153355, study PRJNA577476) | soil metagenome | isolation source: 115 cm saprolite under Madrone tree | place: USA:California | collected 2016-06-14
AGAACCAATTGCGAATATCCTCATCGAGCGCCGAAACAGGAGAGTCCGAAGATTCGATCGATACCAGCTACGGCGGCGACCCTTTGGTCATTGGGTTCAGCTCCCGCTACCTGCTCGAGTTCCTGAAAGTCGCCGGTGGTGGAAATGTCAGGTTCCGCTTTAAGGCAACGGATGCCGTGGGCGAGTTCCGGACGGACCAAGGCTCCCAGGAAGACCGCGACTACAACTACCGGTACATCGTGATGCCCGTACGGAGTTGACTACATTCGTGCCCTGAATCCGACCTTCCTTCACTCTCGGACCTCAGGCTCTTCGGGGTTCGCTCCGCCGACGCTACGGGGCATCGACTCGCATTGGCGGTCTGCCGGTACTTCACATCTGGTGAGGAAGAGGATTCCGGGCTGCTGGACACGATTCAGTCTCCCTGCTCAATGGCCTTGATGATCTCCAGCGCCTTGTCCAGCCCGAGGCTGTAGTTGTGGCCAATGAAGGCGCTCTCCGCGCGAACGGCTGTGACGACAATCACTTCGCTCTGTCCCGAAATTTGACGCAGCGTGACAGAAGCCTCTCCTAATTCGAACGACTTTCTGGAAGTAACGAACCCAAAGGCCGGCGGCTCATAGCGCCGGTTGAGGCCGTTCTTAATCTTCTTTACAAGCGCCTTCCTGCTTCCGAATTGCTCCGCAGCAGGCCCTCTATTTCGAGCTTGTCACTCAGCAAGCCGATGGATTTCTTGAATGTGACCTCGCCAGTGATTGGCGCCTTCAGAACCGCCCGGTAGATGACGGTGGTGATCGTCCCCGACTCGGTCGTCATCACGATCATTTCCAAAGGCCACGGAAGGCCGGAAATGGTTGCGTGGTAGGCGAAGGTGTTCATTGCCGCCTGGCGCTGCATCACCAGAGACTCGAAGAGCTGTTTGCCGAAACCCAGCGTGGAGGGTTGCTGCGCATCGAATCGTATCGGCTCGATTGCGACGTCGCCGGAAAGCCCCAATTTCTGCATTTCCTCGCGCCACCACAAATGCAACCGCTGGCAGTCTTCCGCCGGAATTCCTCTCGGAAACCCCTGTTTGTTCATGGGCGCACCCCTTTCATACTTTCAACTGACGGGCGATTGGATTGATCGTACCTTACCCGTCTCCGCCCGCAAACATTTCTCGCCTCCCTTAAAGAGTCACTAAGCGTCCCCACAATTCTGCGCGCCCGGCCAGGCACACCGGCCTATGTGCTGCCCAAACGCACGAAGCGTTGCAAGGAGATCCAGATTTCATGGTTTGTGCAGGTTTCCTGTTTCTTGTTCTATTTGTCCTAGCTTGTTCCATTCTTTTACTTCAACGGCAGTTTCGCTTTTCGCCGCGCACCGCTACCGATGTGATTGCCATCGCCCGGTGCGTGGATGAGCGCGAACTCGAAGACTTGTTTGACCAATCCAGGGAAGAAAACCTGCGTGCCGGTATGTCGGCCCCGTGGTTCCACCAGGCACAACGGGCGCGAGCCCGGCTGCTATTCGAGTATCTGCGCCGGATGGGCTTCAACTCCATGGGACTCCTGGATTGGGCGTATGTGGAACAGAAGAGACTTCAAATTGCAGGCATGCCCGAGGACCATGTGCAGGCTTGGATCATTAAAGACATCGTCGACATTGGCACCCAATTTCGCGCCTACTTTGCCGTGACCATGTTCAGGCTTTCCGTCCGGCTTCTGCTGGATGAATTGAGGATCGTGCGGATTCGCCGCCTATCGAAACTGCAATACGTCGCTGGAATCGACGGGCTGGATTCGTACCGCCGTCTTGCTCAAACTGCCGTGGCGTTAACTGCCACCCAGGGCAGCGATGCAGGCGCCCGATTGGCCGCGATACTCCGTGGCAGCGGCTCTGCTGCTTGATCGCGGGTGTTTATCTTCTCTGCTCCCCACACCAATTCACCAAATCCCAAAATCAATATGAGTGTTCCTCTTCACGCAGTCCAGCACATTCGCAGAATGCGCGGCGGATCGCAGGCCCATCTTCTGCGAGCCTCCGACGGCGCGTACTTTGTGACCAAATTTTTGAATAACCCACAGTCGCCAAGAATTCTGGCCAATGAAATGTTTGCGACTCAATTGGGCCTGTGGCTTGGCCTGCCCATGCCACAGGTTGCAGCCATAGAAGTATGCGACTGGCTGATCGAGAACACGCCAGAGTTGCGCATCCAATTGGCTGGCGCCGAGGTTCCGTGCAGCAGCGGACTGCAATTTGGATCGCGTTACCCGTGTGACCCGGCAAATGAGCCCATGGAAATATTCGACTACTTGCCGGAGAGCCTTATGGACAAGGTCGTGATGCCCCGTTGCTTTGCACAAGTCCTGGTGATCGATAAGTGGCTGGCCAACGCCGATGGACGCCAGGTAATCTTCACCCGAAAACGCAGGGCACGAAATTACCAGGTGAGCTTCATCGATCACGGATACTGTCTGAACGCCGGGGAGTGGACGTTTCCCGATCAGCCGTTGCGTGGTGTATACGCTCGCAACTGTGTATACAAGGGAGTCACCGGATGGGAATCCTTTGAGCCGACTCTCACCAGGGCCGAGGAGTCGGACATCATTGATATTTGGCGCTGTACGCAACGGATTCCTGCAGAATGGTACGAGTATGACTGTGAAGGATTGGAACGCATGGTCAATGCGGTGCATGAGCGTCGAAAGAGCATACGGGGGCTGATTGAGGCCTTCCGTCAATCCAGCCGCAATCCATTTCCGAACTGGAGCGAGAACTGAGGCACAACGCTTGTGCCGCAAATCGTGGGCCAGAATTCCCTATATATACGTACCTTACATCTTGTTCCCATCCCTGAAGACCGCCGGGGTATTTGTGGCCAGGGTGTTTCTTTTGCGCGTTAACAGCAAGTGCGTTTAATGGCGGTAGCCCGTTGCTCTTGCATATCTCGTGAATCTCGTAGAGAAACATACCAGCACTAGTCGGGCAACCAGCTTGGGCCGTTTGCAAAGGGCACCATACGTAATGATGCATTCTTGAATGTCAGTTTCAGTTACAGTGCGTGCGGACCTTCGCTTGGCACGGCAAAACTGCTGATGGCGGTTGATTAAGGCCTGCGCAAATGCTTCGGCTGTGGGTCGCATTTAGGAAGATATTTTAGCCTGCTCTAACGTCTTACGCAGCATCTCTTTTTCGTCGGCGCTTGGGCTGCGGTTCCGGTAGCAATAGAAGAAAATACAACGATCTTCTATGTTCGCCGAAACTTCCCGAACTGAATCTATTTTTTGGGCGGTGCGATCACATCCTTGACCGCCTTCGCCACTCTGAATTTAACCACCGTCTTCGCTTTGATCTTGATGGATTCCCCAGTTTGCGGGTTGCGCCCCATACGCGCCTTGCGGGCTGCCTTTACCAAACGACCGATGCCGGGAATTACGAAGACGCCATTCTTCCTGGTTTCAGCTATGGCGATCTCTGCCAGGTGATCCAAAAACTCACCCGCACTTTTATTACTTAACTCCAAATGTTCCGCCATGTGCCGGACCAAAGCTGTCTTCGTCATCGTAGTTGCCATGATTACTCATCCCTCCTGATGGATTGTCGGTCGATTGATTGCGAACGGCAATATGAACAGAGATGGAACCAGCGAGTCAAGTCTCCTCCAAGTCATGGGCGAGCTGCCGGAGCATCCGGATCACGATGGAGTGCAGTCACAGCCATTCAGAGCCTCCTGCCTGGACACGGGCGATGCGCCATCCCTGGTTCTTGAGCTCTGTGACTTCGCTCTTAGATAGGCAATCCTCTCGCATAGCCAAACAAATCAAATGGCTTGGCCGCGTCATTGCGACAAAGTGCTGCCTCAAGCGCGAAAGGGAAGTTTTGTTCTCTGAGCCGCCGCCCGACTTCTTTCCGAGCAACCACGGTTTCAGCATTGTCAAGTGGTGCTTTTTGTAGAACGTGTCGAGAACCAGCGTCGCTGTATGCGTTTCGCCCTTAACCGAATGAATCGAGCCGACGCGGACCTCGACCTTCGTGTCCTGGGGAGGATAGCGGTATACATTGTCGCGCCGGACCGGTGAAGAGGTCTGGGAACCGGTCGTTGTGTTCGGTTGACCGAACAGGAACGTCACCGCCTCCTCAGAATCACTGGTCGCTCCTGACAGAGCATTGGCTACGGCCTTTACTCGTGGTGCCCATCCGTTGCTCCAGTTGGAGAGGAAGCCATTACCGGTCACGTCGGCTGCAAGAGCCGAAACAATCTCGACGTAATTCTTGTCGGCCTCGGGATGGGCGACGAGTATTTCTCGCAGGTAACGGTGTCTGCGCTTACGCGCGGACAGGTCGGCGGTCGGATTCATGATGGCGACGAGCCGTAAGATACCTTCCGCAAACTTCTCGACGGTGTGGTGGGCCTCGCCGGACGAGTGCGTGAGCGCACGGCCAGCCGACAGATATTGGAGAAAGGTTTTTGGCCGCGGTTCCAACGTCGTCAGCTCATGGTCGTATTCGGACCAATAATGAGCGACACAACGTGGAACCTTGTCGTCTTCTCCGGGACGGTGCGTCGCCCCAATTGCGGTGAACGTCCCAGCTCGTAACTCGGACTCCGAAAAGACTTCGGAGAGATAAGCGGCATAAGACGGCATTACACAGTCGATAGTCTGATCATGAAAGAGCAAGACGGCATGTTTGCCGTTGGTGTCTGTCGCTATCAAGTTGCGCCAAACAGGGCCTAGTCCAACCAATCCTTGAGGAGTAACCCCCAGCGGGTCCGCAAAATCGGCAATTTGCTGTCCAAAACGGTGGCTGTTGGGAATGGAGCATTTTAGATTCGTATCTGGAAAAGGGTCGGTCAAAGTGCTTTCCGCCTGGCTGGAATACTGATAGATTGCCTGATTCGAATCGCCAAATCGCTGCCGGATGATTCGGCTTCCGTCATCCATGAACAGTCGGAATAGGAGAGATGACTGCTGCTCGCTCGTGTCTTGCACTTCATCGAAAAACAAAAATGGAAAGCGCTCGCGCAACGCATCTCGCATTTGAGGTGCATGGTCGAGCATTTCAGCAGCCCATAGGAACATCTCTCCGTGGCAGAAGTAGCCTTCCTCGCAGCCCTCTTCGCAGGCGCGTTGGAGCTCCTGATACGTTGGACTGTTCTTGCCGAGGGTCCCACCTTTACCCCAAGGGATAGCCCCAACAGAGAGATTCGTCGCCGCCACTCTTAGAACCTGTTTGTCATACCCAGTCTTAACAAGAGCAAAACGCGTTTTCCCAGACAGCTTGTTCCAGCGCCTTTGCAAGCAAATGTCGTCGTCAATGACCCGGATTGGATAGGGCTTTGACCGGAGCCAAGGGATGGCAAGAAACTCGTTTACGAATCCGTGGATGGTGCCCACGAAGTGCGGATAGGCCAAAAGGCGCTTTCCCTCGGGGGTACTGCCGAGGCGGGTTTCGATCTCGCGCCGCGCGACATTGGTATGCGATAACACGCAGATCCCACGACGGCGGTCCGTCCAGTGGCGAGCCAAGATGGCAAGTTTTGCGACAAGCAGAGTTGTCTTTCCGCTTCCTGGACATGCCTCCACGTCGATTGGGCTAAGAGACTTGAGAATTCCCAACCGAGGATCGTTGTCGTCTTCGCCCGAAAATGCCGTAGCTGGAAGTTTGAGGATGCGGCAGACCCACTCGATGTCCTCGTCACCGATCTCCGGAAGATGGGAAGGATGGCTGTTCATGCCGTTACCACCACAGTGGAGACGTCTTCCACCGCCGTCTCCTTTTCTGTGACAAGCGTCACGTGCTCGATGGCGGCAACAATGTATCTTGGGAGTATGGTGCGCAGGCTATCCGCCGTGATTCGTCCGCGCCTATGGTGAGTCTGCAGAATGCGAGCGAGATATTGTGCTGCTGTCACCTTTGACAAGCCGGAGTCGTTGATAAACGGCTCGTAAATGTAGGTTGCGAGTTCATCCTTGCCGGGATACTTATTCACGAGGTCGTTGAAATCCCGCAGCGCCTGCCGCACCACGACATACACCCTGACTTTGCCGGCTGCAATGCGCTCGTCGTTTGCCGCAAGCCGCACGGCGACGAAGACTTCCTGCGCCAGCCCCGCATGGGCCAGATCGTATTCGAGCGTCCATTCGTCGGCAATGAACGTCTTGACGTTCTGACCGGAGGCTTTGCCGCGTATCTCCTCGCGCCTAGCGGTTAGTTCCTCGAGCGTGTAATCCTTTTTTGCCCGCCAGCGTCGCTTCTTCTTCTCCGGCCAAGTTTCTCCGGGTCTGACGCGCCCGGTGATTTCAGGAGCGCAGTCTGGCATTACGTCGAGGTCGGTGACGCACGCCACAGAAACCGGAATGACTCCGTCGGTCGACGGGTCCCTGCGCTGGTAAATGCGCGCGAACCGCCGAAGCCCGACGCCGCCGACATTAACAATGGAAACGCCATTTACGGTGAAGTCACGTTGCAGTAGGCGCGCCAATGTCGGAAGAAGAATGTTTTCGGCGTCGCCCTCTACGATCATAAGGCCGCGCGCGAAGAACAGATTGGCTTTCGTAACGTCCAGGAATCGGCTGAGAAACCCATAATCCGACGGAGCGAGTTCTGTACGACCAGCATAGAGGGGAAAAGCCTTGCCGCTGCTCAGCAGGACAAGGTTGTCTAGTTGGATCGCGGAGGCCAAGTTCGGACTATGCGTCGTTACGATGATTTGGATTTGCTGACCGTCACTACGGGCTTCCTTGGCTTTCTGTTGCAAGAACTGCATGAGGCGGAGTTGTCGCTGCGGATGCACGTGAGCCTCCGGCTCCTCAATAAGCAGCAGCGGAAAACCCTCGGATTCAGAGTCGAGAAGGAGCAGTTCACAAGCCATGAAGAGAAGATTGTTCGAACCGAGGCCGCGATTGGCAGCGGCAGTCTTGTCACCATCCCTCAAATTAAGCTCCAACTTTTCGAGCAACTGACGCAGGCGACCACCTGGATCGCCCTTCGATCCGCTGACCGATATGTGACCTTCCAATGTGTTGCCGAGAAAAGATAGTTTCTTCAAGAAATCGTTATTCAAGCGCATCCGGGTATTTCGGATGCCCGCATGCTCACCCAGGAGAGCATTGGCGAAATCAGCGATTCCCAATACGCTGAGTGTCGACAGGTCGTCAGGTGGATTCGCGTGATCGTAGTCGTCGCCGTGTGCTTTAACCTCCTTCGTGTGTTGAAGGATTTGAGACAGGCGTGAGCCACGACCAGCCGATAGGGCGCGCTCGGCATCCCGAAGTGGGCGAAGGTAAGTCGCGCAAAGGAGCACCTTGGATTCTGGGTCAAGCGCCGGCCCGTCGGCGTTGAGGCCCGATCTAGTCTCAATGGTTATGAACCGTCTGCTCCCCTTAAACCCTCCGACAGCCCGCCAGTTGGTATACAGAACGGGAACTGTACCGCCGTCTTTCTGTTCATAGGTGAGGTATTCCGCGAACGCGGCAATATCGGACGGGGAGAGGTCCGCGAATTTGCAGCGGATCCGAATCTCATTTCTTCTAGTGGATCCATTGGGCGGAAGATGAAAGTCCAACTCCTCAACACGCATGAATTCTTGATCACGGGTGCCGAGGGCGAATCGGATAGCGTCCATTATCGCCGTTTTGCCGGTGTCATTTTCGCCAACCAGAGCCGTAAGTCCGGGTTTGAGGGAAAGGGCGAGCGCGTCCGTCCCTTCGCCGAAAATCCTGAAGTTCTCTATGAGAAGCGCCGTGATAAACATGACCGTTCTTCGTTCCCATCCATAATTATTTCCGCGAGGACTTAGAGAGAATGATAATCCTCCAGTTGGTGGAGTTGCCGTGGTCGCCGGGAAGGTTCAGAAAGCGGCCTCCGGGTCTTCCTCAGATGCAAAGCGTCCCAAATTATCGCGGCGGTAATCTTTTGAGCCGGTACCAGGTTCTGTTGCTGCGAGTACCAGCATCCGGTGGGAACTTAAAACCCTTTCGACGATCTCCGATGTAATCATTCCAGAGTCGAGAGCGACCGATGCTCTTGCCTCACACAACTTCATAAAGAAGGGATCAGAACTTAACCTGAAGCAAAACGTATCGTCGGAAGTTCCAATCGGAAGGGTCTGGAGGAGTTCTTCCGTAGCCTGCATCCGCTTAACTTCCTTTGCATGATTTTCATCCGAATGTGGACGATATGCCGGAACACCACCATCATCGACCATCCGTTTGTACTGCACCATGACAAAGGATTTGAACTGATGACTGTAATAGATGAGGTCGACTCCCAGAGTTTCTTCGAGTGGCTGCCGATTGCAATTCAAGATCGTGATCTGCTCTCCCTCGTCTGAAAGCGTCACGGAACTCACGACATCCCTCCGGGCGATGGTCATGCCTGGAAATGCAGTGAAATCATGATTGATTTGAGGGTCTTCCCTCGATGTCACATCCTTGAGGCGAGCCAGAAAAGGAGCACGTTCGTCAGCGGTCGGAGCTGCGTTCTTGAGTATCCGACGCCGCACTCTCTGCCCTCCCCAAGCCTGAAGCGCGGATGCAACGGCGTCGCGCTCAAACGCCTCCAAACCGCCCCCTCGATTACCACTAACTCGCTGGTTGGCCGCTCTTATTGCTCGTTTGAGCCTATCCAACCGCTCGCCGTTTTCTGGACTGCTTGGGGTCAATATGCTCAACAGCTCTTCCCAGAGCTTTGGTGTCGGTCGATAGATCCCAGAAATGGGCGGATTGAATCCTCCACGGAGTCTCTTTGGCAAGGACTCGCGAAGCACCGCCTCCTTGCGCGGCGCAATTGGAATGAGGTTAGAAATTCCTACGGTCATTTGCCCAGTAGTTCCTGTTTTGCTGCGGATACTGATTCCGAGATAATCGGCTCGACTTCCGCAGAGCGATACAACCACCAACTCGGCTTGGCGCGGATGGTAGTCTCCCTGCGATATCGGAAAAGTAAAATACTTGTACTTTTCGATAGCATTTTGAATCTTGCCGGCTAATTCGCCACCACCGATTGAAATCCAAAGTCCAGGTTCTTGTTTCATCTGACCTTCATTTCAGAGCCGGTGCGCTCTGTACTGGTTCCTTTTCGGCTGACCATCTTCTGCGAGCTCCTGCGAGCGGATTCACTATAATCGACCGACCTCACAACGCCAACAACATGTTGCACGACCTACAAATGGCCACCCTTTCGCGGGGAAGCCCAGCCAACGCAGCTCTTTTTCTACTGTCTCCCGCAGATTGAGCAACAAGTGAAATCGATCGGCAATCTCCCGCGCCTGAGGCGCACCACGGTTGGCCCCGTCTGCATAAAGCCCATACCGATCCCGCGTGATCGTCTCCACGCCACGATGCTGTTCTAACCAGTCAGCGAGTTGGTCCGCTGAGCGCTTGGGCAACAGGTCCGCTACTGCCCGTCGTTCCAAGTCGACCAGGATCGTGCCGTAGTTCTGCCCCTTCTTCCATGCCCAGTCATCAACACCCACGACGCGCAATCGTTGTCCGACGTCAGCCGCCTTCGCCCTGGCCATGCGCTTCACTCCGCGCAGAATTGTATCGTCACTTACAGCCATCGCGAGATGCTTCATGAGCGCCTCGGCAGGACATCCACCCATTCGGTGTCCGACCAGCAGCACCGTTTCCTCCACACGATTCGTTCGCCGCGCCCACGAACGGTGAAAACTTTGCGCGGACATCCAGTATTACGGCATCTCCAGCGGCTTAACCGCAGGTCCAGCGTCACCGGCATCCCCTGCATCGGCAGGTCTTTGAGTCGCCGCCAATGGCGGCTATGACGCACCCTTAACTCCGTTCCGCATAAGGGCAGTCGGAGCAGGCGCGGCCTTCGGCTCGTATGACCAAACCTGCTCTGCTTTTTCCGCCCGAGGACGGTCACGCCCATCGCTTCGGACAATAAGTCTTTAATGCTCAATCCATTGGACATGGCTCCATCACGAGCCTAGCAAGTCCATTCACCCCTGCACCAAAAGTGAGGGAGAACCTAAATAAGGAAAAATGACACCCTCAATCATATGTGCAACGCCGACCGAAACCGTCGCGGTCGAGCCAAAAGATCCGAAGCGAGGCCGGCTACCCGAAACGGACTTCCGTCCGGGTGGTCGGCAACTCTTCCATAACCCAAGTTGGGAAGGGTTGCCCGTCAACGGGGAGCAATCGCGATTACTTTCCATAAGCCGACGTCCCCGATCCACGGATACTTATTCTCAGGAGCCAATGCTGACAGCTCTGGGCTGATTATCAGGCGAGTAGTTCGTGATCCTTGCAACGGCAGATTAAAAATATCCCGCCGCGATCAATTAATCCATTTCCTCCCAAGAGTCCACTCCGTAACTGAGGGAGAGATTCGAACGCCCGAGAGCACGCTTTATTGTCCAGTCAAAACAAATGGAGCCCAGTAGAACGGATTGGCGTAGCCCTGGGATGCCAAGGTGGAGCGCGCGGCAGCCAAGGCTGTACTCTTGGGCATACCGTTGAGGAGATTGCGGTAGAATTCCTGCATGAGGATGGCGGTGGATTTGTCAGACACTTTCCACAAACTCATGGTTGTACTCGATGCCCCTGACGCCAAGAACGCGGTTCCAAGACTCGTTACGCCTTCCGCACGCGTGACCTTTCCGGATCCGGTATTGCAAGCGGAGAGAACAACCATGTCAGCGTGTAATCTCAGTTGAACAATTTCTGACAAAGCAAGCATCATCCGCTCTTGATCTTTCCCGTCGTAGGAAAGGACAAGAGCAGGCTCCCTGATTCCCGACTCGACAGGAAAGAATCCGTGTGTTGCGAAATGGATAAACCTGAACCGGCCAAGGTCCGTTTCCAGTAACTCTTGTTTTTTGGCATCCATGCCGGTGCGAATCATCGTGTTCGACGACTCAGCAGGAAACAAAGCAGCAATATTTTTTACTTCGACGGCGGTGTCAGGCAGTCGACTGAAGAAATAGTCACGTGTCTTGAGATCGACGGACAACGGCCCACGAACCTCAGGTTGTGTGCCATGTGGCACCGCTTGTGGTTTCATTGACTCGACTTCAGAAACAATGCTGGCTGCGGCGTATCGTTCGTCGTCCGCGGAAGTAATTGGATCAGCCAGGCCAAAGAATTGGCTTTGCCAATCATGTTTAGCCGGTGCGATAGACCGCGACAGCCGTAGCGCAGCTGCTGAAGGGAAGTAGGACGTGGGGACTTTCATCAGGACGAACTGTGAATGCGAGGCTTCTGGTGAGAGCAATTCAAAGGGCAACAAAAAAAGAATGTCGTCAGGCGCAAACATAATGTTCTTCGCCGAGGTCAGTTGCGCCGCAAGGGCCGGAGGAAAGATGCCGTTGAAAAGCTCTTCTGCTATCTGGGGATCGAACTGCTCAGGCACCGCGCGGTTGAACACGCTGCGTATAGCCAGAATGCGCTCTTCGAACCATAAGCGAGGGTGGTCAACCTTATAAAAACTAATCAGCCGCGCACCGCCATCCGTGCCCTGGATCATCCATACGAGCAACCCATCGTCGAGCATCTTGAACTCCACGAACATCTCACCTGGTCGCAACGGCACGCTGGCAATGCCACCTATCTCGGGAAAGCGTGCCTCAGCATAAGCCGGGCTGACCTTGCGCATCTCTTTTGCCAGTAAGTCGAATTCAACTGCCAAATGCTTTAGGTCTTCCTGGATTTGCTTGACCGCCCGCGAACCTTGCCCCGATTGGGCTTGTGCCAGTTGTGATTGCAGATCGTCTTGCCGCGACGAAAGAGACCGCTCTCTGTCTTGCATGGCTGCGGGGAGTTGACGCCTTAAAGCTTCGACAAAAGTCCGCCCCCACGAGGTGGTAAAAACTCGTGACTTGTTCAACTCTGTCTGTTGTAGAGCAAGGTCTGCTTGTGCGAGCTTTGAGATCGGCTGCTGCTCGCCGAGTTGGTAGTAAGTATCGATCAGTTCGTCATAGATAAAGCTGTAGGTATTCGAAATCGTACGGCGCGTGCCAGCATCCGCAGTAGACTTGATCGTTTCCACCATTCCAATGACTTGCTTGTACTCGTCGATGGCCTCCTGGTAACGGCCCTTCTGCTTATGGACTTGCGCCAAGCCGTAGTGGAAGCGTCCGGTAATATAAAAATTGTTAGATCGTTTTACGAGAGGCTCAGCCCGCGCTAGACTGGTGGCGGACGCAGAAAGACCACCTTCTGAGCGCTGGATTTCCGCGAGGCTGATCAGAGCGCTTGCCTGGCCCCAATCGTCCTTGTGGCTGCGATAATAGGCAAGGGCGTCATTGGCCAAAGAACTGGCTTCTTTGAATTTTTTCTGTTGCCAATAGATCTCTACCATATCCAGATTGAGAGAGACAGCACGTTCCGGATCATTCTTGGTCGCCAGTTGCAAGGCAAGTTGGTAATACTCCAGAGCCTTTTCAAGATCTTTGAATTCCGACTCACGTGCACCGTAAATATCTATGAACTCCAGATAAATAGCGGCCTCACTCTCAACATCTTTAAACTCTTGTATGACAGGCAATGCAAGGTTGAGAGCAATTACAGCATCCTCGCGTTCTCCCACCGTAGCGAGGGTCTGCGCTAGTGCCAGTGATGCCCAGGCTGAGTTGAGCGGCTGATGGGCTGTATTGGCGATGTCACGGGCGTCCCACAGATTGCTGAGTGCGTTCTCATAGTCGCCCCGTGTCGAGTAGAAAGAGGAGAGATTTCGACGTGCCCAATATCTTGGCACCCACGAACCACTGCTGTCTGCCAGTCGTTTAGCCCTGAGGTAGGTTTCCAGAGCCTCTTCCGACCTGTGCAGATCATCGAGGACATCGGCTTGATTCTGTGTCTGGCTGGCTTCGTCAGCCGTATCTTTGAGTGAACGGTAGAGTTCTGCTGCCTTGTGATAGGAGTCAAGCGCTTTCATCGGCTCACCGCCCTTACGGTAGGCATTGCCGATAGCTGAGAGCACATAAGCCTGGATGTTGACGTCGCTGGCTTGGCGTGCCTGCTTCAAAGCTACATCAAGGTGTTCACGGGCCCTCGTGGCATCCTCCTGCTGGACGAAATAATCGCCCAAAAACATATTGGCCCTCGCTTGGCCTGCAACGTCTCCAAGCTGCCGAAAGAGGGCAAGAGCCGATTCCAAACGATCGCGTACTTCTTTGCCCCCTTTTTTCGTAGCCCGCAACGCGTTCGCCAAGGCCATATTTGCCCAAGCCGCCCCCTTCAAGTCTTTCTGGGCTTCAAAGAGTTCGAGCGCCTGTTTCCAAGCCTCAGCCGATTCATCGGCCAGGCCTTGCTGGGCTTTGAATTGGGCGAGTTGGACATAGTACTGGGGGTTATCCGGAGGATTGTGTGCGAGGAAGAGTACCGAATCTTGTGCTTCGGCGGCTCGCCCTGCGGCCTGCATGATCAAAACATTAATTTGATGCGCCGCAGTCAGCAGTTGCGGATCATCAAATTTCTGAGCACTGCGGAGGCAAGGCCCAACCCGCTGGGCTGCCGCCCCAGTATCTTTGTTGAAAAGCAAGGAGACTGCCAGTTCACAGGCAAGTTGAACATCCCAGCGATTGGGCTGATCATCGTCACCGAGACGAAGGTGAGGTAATGCGAGCGTCGCGAACTTCACAACCAGATCATGTCGTGCTTGCGGGAAGTAGTGAGTTGTAAGTGCAATTAGAATGGGCAGGCGCGCCATCTCTGCGATGGGCCCCATTTGTCGAAGGTTATTGTCCAGTGTAGCTGCACCATCTGTTTGCTCTACGAGCTTGAAAGGAATCTCCAACACTTTAGCCACAGTCGGATCATCGTGCTTCTTGTTGTAGTCTGCACCGACGCCGGACCAGCGGGCATGGGTTTCTTCAAAGTATTGAATGAGTTCGTAGAGAGGTAGCGCGGTGGTTAGATCACCACTCGCATAGGCACCAGCGGCGGTTTCGCGGGCGTCCATCGAGTCGAGAGTGGTGCTCATTTCCCTGTCAAGGATTGCCCTCTGCTCCTTCGTGGCACCAGCTTCCGCTGAAGGGATAGCTTTTTCCATCGCAATCATCAGCGATAAGAAATCTTTTCTGGTCTGATGGATGGCGGCTTCGCGTGTATACAGTTCGAAGATGAACTTTGGCTCAACGCCTGCAATGGTATGATCAGTGGAAAGCAGAGATTCAGCTTGCTGCAAGGCGATGCTGGCCTGGTTCAGGTCGCCACGCGGCTGGGCGATCTCGGCAATCGTGAGAGCTATGAGAAACTGGCGGGAGTGATTGCCAGCTGCATCAAGCAGTGGCAGCAATTCCTCATAGAGATGGATCGCCTTCTCCGATTCGCCTTGCTGTTGCAAGAGGAATGCCTCTGAAGCAATGGCGTCAATGCGCCGACCTGTATTGCCGCCTTTGGCCAAACCCTCGGCGGCTAGCGCGTAAAAGGAGATCGCCTTTGGCAGATCCTTCTTTCCAGCATAGATAGCCGCGATCTCCTGTGCGGCCTCCGCCTCAGCCAAGGTAAATGTCGCAAGTTTCGCCGTATCGTAGAGCTGCAGCCAGATTGTGAGTGCGTCATCGGTACGCCCGCCCCGCTGGTACGCCATTGCGATGGCAGACAGATAGGCAACTTTGGGTAAAGGAAGAGCCATAGCGGCGCGGTAGGAATCCGGTTGCGGGAACAGCGGCTTGCCGTGGTCGTCGATCCCATCCCGCGAGTGCTCAAGAAGCGCGATGCTTTCCTTGGCCCGGTTTTTTTGCAGATACCCTTGCGCAAGTGAGGTCGAAGCCTGCATAAACACCAGATAGTTTTCTTGCTTCACCGCCAATTCACGGGCTGCGGTCGCTAGTTGCATCGCCTGATCTAGGGCCGAGGGATCGGCAGCCGTGATCCAGGCTAAATAAAGGATATGACCGGCTTCCCAGTTGTAATGGTTGAGGCGATCAATCTTCAGCGCCTCCTCCACTGATGTCCTGGCTTCTGCCCGCTTCCCCATTGTTAAATACAGAGACCCAAACTCTCCCAGGCATCGAGATTGGATAAAGAAGTTTTTGCTCTTGCGGGCCAGATCCAGCGCCTTTGTCTCAAGCTTGACAGCTTCATCGATGTTTCCTGTTGAGAGAGACATCGCCGATAAGGCGACGAGTGTGTCGGCTTGTAATACCAAATTCTCGGTCTTCACCGAATCTGAAAATGAGTTAAGCCATTGCTGTCGGGCATCCTCGAGTTTCCCTTGTACGAAATAGGCAGCTCCCAGTTTGGCCTCAATCAATGCTCGATCAGAAAGTAGCTCTTTCCTGGTGCAGACGTCGAGCGCCTGCTGAAGTTGCTGAAATGCACCAGGGTAGTTTCCCGACCGCGCTGATTTGTCAGCCAACTCAATGTACGCTTTGATTTCTGGCTCGGAAGCCTGCAGTTCCGGAGGTACATAATCTTGGGATTTGGAGTTCTGCCCAAAGAGGCTTGATGCAGAGGCAATAATCGCCAGCAGAAAGGCGAGTAATGAATTCATCCGGAAGCGTCCCGATCCAATCATCCGTTACACCCGTTGTTTGAACCGTAAGTATAAGCCCTGTAAAGTGTTGACACGGGGTAAAAATGGAACTACATTTGGCACCGCTCCGGTGCAATAATTGGTGTGCAAGTTTGCGGGTTGAGGGCGTTCTTCAAACGAGAGAGGTCAACAGATGGTGTTCAGCAAATACGGTCTTGCTGCGGCTGAGGTTATCTTGGCCATCGCATCGGTATCCTTTTATGCATCGGCCGAACCTCCGGGTGGTCAACAGGCCCCCGCATCAATATCAGACGTAAAATCAAATAGGCCAGTCCCAAAGTCATTCAAGCCCAACTCGTTTGTGTCATCTTTGGGTAAGAACCGACGCGATTTTACTGCTACGCACCCGGCAGATATTCCTGCGGAATTGGAACATGCGAACCTGCCAGCTAACTCAGGCAAGATATATGCGCTTCCGGAGCTTGCAAAGTCCAATTTGTTGGCTCCCTCCATGTTTCAGCCGCCGGACTATCACTACTCTATCGCTCGCGGATTGAGCAAATCCAGGATTCGCAACGCCAAGCACCCCGACTACACGGGGCCGCAATAGGAGTCCGCTTGAAGAGCACCGAATCCACAGTGGCGGTTCGCTTCCATAAGATGCGCCTCTCGCTTAGGGATCTTTTTCGCATCTGCGCCCCAACTTTTCTTATTGCTTTCTTTCTCACTGCCAATACCCAGGCCCGCGCGGATGTGAGCGCAGAAGACCGTGAATTAGCGGAGCACGTTTTTCAGCAACTCCTCTCCGCGGCTCCGATGCCCGCTAATATGGACTGGCCGCCGAAGCTGGAAATTGTGGACAAAGATGAGATCAATGCTTTTGCGACGATAAGGACCAATAACGGCAAGAAATACTCAGTCGTGGTGTGTTATGCGGGCCTTATTAAGCGAGATGTTGAGGGGAACGCCGACCGTCTTGCTTATGTACTTGGCCATGAGCTTGCACACCATCTTCTGGGACACACGAGAGCACCAGAGGGGAACACCGAATTCGTGAAAGCAACTTTTAGCCGGGACCAAGAGATCGCCGCTGACCGTAGGGGGATGGAGCTTGCTTTACGCGCGAACTATTCTTATCGAGGTGGACTGTCTGCGATTCGCAAGATGATCGAGTTAGGGCTAAATTATTCATCCTTCGAAGGGCTGGGAGCTGACCACCCGTCCTGGTTCGATCGCATTGCACTGCTCGACAAAGATCAGGCCAGTCTCTGGCACTCGATGAGCACCTTCGATAATGGCGTTTACTTTCTTCTCGTTCAGAACTACGGATTGGCGGAGCGAGCATTCCGACAAGTCACCAAGGAGTTTCCCGGCTCATATGAGGCGTGGGCAAATCTCGGATATGCCCTGCTAATGCAATATGCTGACTCCCTGGACACTGAAGACCTAAAGCGATTCGATGTCGGCCAGATAGTTGCGGGTGGCTTTTACCGTCGCCCCAAATCACTTGAAACCAAGGTTCGCGGGATAAATGAGGAGATGTGGTGGGACGCGGTCGGCGCATTGCGCGAAGCTGTCCGTTTGAAGCCTGAACTGTCCCTACCCAAGGCGAATTTGGGTATTGCTTATCTCTTCCGGCCAGCTGGTAAGGATGCAGGCAAGGCTGCGGAATTTCTGGAAGAAGCCGCACGCTTTGCAGACACTGATCCATCCTTGGATTCCCTGTCTCGACTTACTGAACAGTTGAATCTGGCCGTCGCTTACGCGTCTGAAGGCAGTGGCGAAAAAGCCATGGTGGCGCTGGGGCGCATTGAGACTTCTTTGAAGCAGCTGCCGCAATCCTCTCTGCCAGGATCCTCTTCGATCGTGAGTGCGATATCGTACAACCGCGCTATCTTGCTGGCGCAACATCCGGATAACGCGAGGCAACGACTGGCAATTGATGAACTTGAGATCTACTTGCGCCGCACATCGGCGTCCGTGGCATGGTGGCCACTCGCATATCAACGCTACGTTGGTCTCTGCAAGCAATTTGGAATCGAATCGAAATCAGAGGCTCGGCTGCTGTCGCAATCAGCCACGAGGTTCCGGCCCATTGCAGCCCTGGAAGGACAACACGGCCAAATTGAGCTTGGTGAGAGCCTAGCGGACGCGAAAAAAAATCTTGGCGTTGGCGGGACTACCACCTCGCTGGTTCATGGCACGAATCTGACAGGAGTCAATTACCCCAATCAGGGCGTCAAATTGATGGCTACGGATGAAGTGCTTGCGATTGTCCTTTCAGGGGATCAAGCACCCACGCTTCCAGTGAAAGAAATGGGGCTGGGTGCAAAGGCTGCAGAACTCAAGATGGGAATGACTAGCGCTGACTTGGATCGCCTTCTCGGCGACTCCGACTACGACTTCCGCCAATTGATAGACCCAGACTTGAATTACCGCTTTTATTCCGACCTAGGCGTCGCTGTACTGCTTCAGAATGGCAAGATTATTGAGTTGGTGATCTGCCAGATTCCGAAGAGGAAAGTGGGACTCTAAGATCGCCCCGAACCCCCATAACAAATGGAGAACACTATGAGAAAGCTGATGGCGACCCTGCTAACGTGTACGGTTCTGACAGCGCTGTTGCCCGCATGGGCTCAAAAAGGCCCACAGCAATCCCAGCAGGCTGGCAAGAAACTGGAAATGATGCTGAATACCGCTGAAATGCCCTTCACTAAATCTGAGGAGGGCAGTTACATAGCTGTAGTGAGCGTCAGCCAAACTGAGTCAGAGAAATTTCACATCGAATTGAACCATCTAGGCGAGGATCCTAATAATGAGCGGTATCAGGTTGTCCAGATGTATTTCCTACTTGGCCAGGTTCCGAAAGGTGCCTCTTTCCCTCCGGCGCTCATTAAACAGATCAATCAGTGGAACTCCAATCTCACCATGGGGAGGGTAATCGCTTACGAGAACGTGATTCTGTATACCAGCACCTCATGGCTGGCTAAGACAGATGCGGACGTATTGGGCTTGGACGCAGCGCTTGGTCACTACGCCAGCCAAGACCTGCGCAAAGAGATTGCACCCTACTTGAAACAGTAAGCATGGCGAATGTTTGATGTGCCTTCGCCTATATAACCGGCGCGGCATGCCACACCTCATATTACTGAGACCACGGGCAAAGGGAAGAGCTTCTGATGTAGAAGTGTGTTTCAAAATCAGTGCGTCGTTAACCAGCGGTCGCGCCTTTAACCGCGACAACTGCCTCTCGCCAGTATTTATGGAGTTTTGATCCCTCGGATATTGGTTTGTCATTGTGCTCAACTATCTGTACCGCCAATGGAACACTCGCCCATCCTCCAAGCCTTGGAAAACGATCGATGGTGGCGGATATAGCTCCCGCTGCCGGTTGCACCAAGGCGTCGAACGTCAACGCCGTTAAGAGCGGGAGAGCACGCAGGAAAGCGCCGCAGCCTTCACGCGCCATCCAGCCACCACCCGGAAAGCCGTCGCCACTGTCGCCGACCACTGCCAGATAGTCCGGAATCGATTGAGGACTCACACCAAATTTGGCGACAACACCTGCTTCATCGCGCAAGATATCGCGCCTGCGGTCCAGTTGAACCACCCGTGTGCCCACGACACACTGACTGAGATCTTTGTCGGGCGTACAGATGAAGACCCGCTTCACTCTGTCATCCCGCGATGCCTTGGCGGCCGCGGGCACGGCGAAAAAGTACCGGAACAGTTTAGGTCCCGTCGATCAAATGCACATTCATGAAATTCGGCTCGCGCCCTCCCTGCGATCTCTGCTGGGCCATCTGCCGCCGGCATGCAACAAAGGAAATAGAGATGGCGCTAAAAAACCCTGAGTTCTCGCTTCATGTGCACAAGAAAACCACGGTTGGACGGGGGCAGGCACTTTATATGATCGGTATTTGGAATGGCCCAATCCTCTTTGCCATCTGTCATGTCCAGCCACTCGATCAGGCACTCAGTGCGCTTCGTAACCTGCTCGATCAAGCGGCAACCCGCAAGACCAAGTGTTGGCCTTCCAACAAACCAAAAATGAGCAAAACAAAGTAAGAACAAGCTTGCGATGTCTCGCTGCTGCGATGCTGGCCTCCCTGGCAGGCTTCATCAGGCCCATCCGTTGGCGCCACGCGGACGAATCATAACCTCTTTTCCAATCCAACTCATAACGAAAGGAAATTTACGCATGGTGAAAGAACAAATCTCCCTCTATTACCGGGAGGGCAATTCCGACAAGGTGTACCACGTCCAATTGGTAAGCACGAGCGATCTCTTCGCCGTCAATTTCCAATATGGCAGACGTCATTCAACCCTCAGCCACGGCTCGAAGACACCGGCTCCGGTGTCGTTCGAACAGGCCAAGAACACCTACGACAAGCTGGTCAAGGAAAAGCGGGCGAAGGGGTATACCGAGGGTCTGGCAGGCACTCCTTATGCAGGAAGCGCGAAGGCGGGACAACAGTCCGGCAATCTTCCGCAACTGCTCAACCAGATTGACGAAGCCACGGCGCTCCAACTGATCGAAGACCCAGAGTGGGTCATGCAGGAGAAGAAGGACGGCCGTCGGCTCATGCTTGAACGCAAAGCCCTGGAGATTCTGGGGAGCAACCGTGAAGGCATGTTCGTTGCGATTCCGTCTCCCGTTGCACACGCAGCCGCTTTTCTCGATGGCGATTTCATCATGGATGGCGAAGCTGTGGACGATATGTTTTGCAGCTTCGACCTATTGGAAGCAGGCGGCGAAGATTTACGGAGGCTCGGTGTTGTGGAGCGGCACCGCCGTCTCTCTTCATCGTTCCAGTCCAACCACTCGGGCATCGAGATTGTGCCGCTACTTGAGAACGCGGACGACAAGCGCGAACAGTTTCATAGGCTTCGCTCGATCCGGGCCGAAGGCGTTGTTTTCAAGCGCGCGAACTCCCCTTATGTGCCAGGACGTCCAAATTCGGGTGGCGACCACTTGAAGTTCAAATTCACCGCAGACGCGACGTGCTTTGTCCGCAAGATCAATTCCAAGCGCAGCGTTGAGATCGGGATGGAGGGCGACAATGGCGAGATCGTCGGTGTTGGCAACGTAACCATTCCCGTGAACCACGAGATTCCGGGCGAGGGCGACTTGCTTAACGTTCGTTACCTCTATGCGTTTCGCGGCGGTTCTCTCTACCAACCCGTGTACATGGGATCGCGGGAAGGCGAGGGCCTTGGAAAGGCCGACAACATCGCAACGCTCAAGTACAAGCAGGATGGACTCGAAGATGAATCGTAGAGCGACCCGCACTCCGAACAATCAACTGTCTTCCATCGACGCCGCAACTCACGACCCATCGCCGAGGAGCCGGGGTTCTGTTCGGCCCGAACTAGTGGCACCTTCAGAATTGCGTTCTATTTAGGGAATAAAGAATGCTGTTCTTGGTTGTTGTTACAAGGGTCTTTAATACTTTTTATAAAGTTCGGCTCGACCGATAGCCCAGGTTTGCCGACAAGTCGTGGTTTTTATGGGTTCCCGTGGTAACGCCGGCCCCCACTGGGGGGACCGGGACGTTGACGATCAGGGCACGCCAATTCGTGCCGATGTACGTCGGGCCGCAAGAGAATTCTGGTCCGATGCCTGCCGCCACGCACGGTATATGTTGGGCGATGATGGCGAAGCTGCCGAGTTGCTGGAAATATCCGTCGTGCAGACATCGCACGATTTGGACCGCCGCCAGGCAACGCCATTCGCGGAAGACGTATCTTCTCTGTTGAGCCGAAACTTCTCCCAGCAACTCTGTCGCCATGCTGTTCAGGTGGGCTGTATCCATGAGCAGGAACCAGGCGAAGAGGGCCTCGAGTCTCAAGTGGAGGGCCAGTTTGACGCAGCCGAGGTTGTTATTCAATGGGCCGAAGAGAGCAGTAATTCACGTTCAAGCATTCCCGAGGTGAGCGGTTGCTGGTTAGACCGCGGCTCCATAGATGGTATTGTCCTCCGGGATGATGTGCGCAATGCGGCAACAGCAGTATGGCCAATAGCTTGTGACAAGACTCGCGACGCGACGGGCGATCCTGCGGAGACTGCGGAACTGATGGAAGTCGCAGTGATGCAGGCGTCGCAATATCTGGACAGGTTTAAACCGGAAGCGTCAGTTGAACCGCCGAGCGCGCTCCTGATGACGATCTTCAACCGGTTGCTGTGGCGCCGCGCCGCACGTTCAGCAAGATTTCAGCCTGCCGGTGACGAAATAGAACTGAAGGCTTCAGTTCAAAGCTGGGAAGACGAAGTCAATACAGGCCTCCTTCTTAAGCAAATGGAGAGCCACCTGAGCCGGGTAGGCATTACTATATTGTCGTGGCGCCGGGATGGCGACAGCTGGCAAGAAATTGCCCAGGAGCTTGGCACCACGGTGACAGCAGTCAGAAAGCGTTTCTGGCGGGAGATCGAACATGCCAAAACCACACTCGGAATCAAGCGGCAAAAAGACACCGCAAGGGGTGGAAAAACAGAGGGATAAGATTCAGCAGGACGACGCG
>WNFP01001012.1_pt1 | contig 21949 bp, 16 predicted proteins | sample 5400201 | NCBI WGS metagenome assembly WNFP01 (sample SAMN13153355, study PRJNA577476) | soil metagenome | isolation source: 115 cm saprolite under Madrone tree | place: USA:California | collected 2016-06-14
TCGGAACTTGCCGCGTGCTACTCCGCGTGCGAAATTTTCGCTCTGCCCAGCCAGGGCGAAGGATTCGGCCTGGTGTATCTGGAAGCGATGGCGTGCGGCAAACCAGTCATCGGAGGCACGCATGGCGGCGCACCGGAAATCATCGAGGACGGCGTTACAGGTTACCTGGTGCCGCATGGGGATACCATCCAACTTGCTACATCCATTGAAGCGCTGCTGGCAGACCCCGCGCATGCGAAGGAGATGGGCGCGCGCGGGCGGCAGCGCGCCGAGCACGAGTTTCGCTTCAATGCCTTCGCCAAATCCTTGAAAAAAATCCTGCGCGAACAATGCGAATCCTGAACGTCACGGAAACGTACGCTCCTTTTCTCGAATTCGGCGGCCCACCGGTGAAGGTGCGCGCGCTTTCCGAAGGCCTGGCGCGGCGCGGCCACCAGGTAACGGTTCTCACGGCCGACTGGGGCCTGGAAAAGCGCCTGCAAGCGCTGGAAGAGAAAATCACGGCAGAGCGATCACCCTTCGGCTGGCGCCGCGAAGAAAATGGCGTACAGTCCATTTATATACCTACATGGTTAAGATACCGTAGAGTTAGCTGGAATCCGGCGGTCAAGCGCTACTGCCGCGCGCGGCTGCAGAATTTCGATATCGTGCACATTTTCGGGCTTTACGACCTACTGGGTCCGGCGGTGGCTGCCGCCAGCCGCAAGCGCGGTCTGCCGTACGTGCTCGAGCCCATCGGTATGTTTGTGCCGATTGTGCAAAATCTTTGGCTGAAACGGATGTATCATGCAATTTGGGGAAGGCAACTACTCGAGGGGGCAAGCGCGGTCATCGCCACTTCAGAGCAGGAAGCCGAGGAATTGGTCGCCGGTGGTCTTCCTCGCACGCGGGTGGTGGTGCGGCGGAACGGTGTGGAAGCGCCTGCATCGTGGCCCGAACGAGGCACGTTTCGAAGGACGCACGGTATTTCCGACGATGTGAAACTTGTCCTCTTCCTGGGACGTCTATCTGTGAAGAAGAGTCCAGACCTTCTACTGCGGGCATTCGGGGAACTTTTTAAGCGCTCGGCGGGAATACCGTCGCATCTCGTTTTTGCGGGGCCTGACGAAGGCGGAGTACTGGCACGACTGGATCAAATGGCATTACAACTGGGCGTTCGATCAAAGGTTCAATTCGTGGGACCGATTTTTGCCGAAACCAAGTGGGCGGCCTATAGAGATGCAGATGTTTTCGTGCTTCCCTCGCAGAATGAAAACTTCGGGAACACGGCTGCGGAAGCAGTGGCCGCGGGGACTCCGGTCATCGTGACGGAACAATGTGGGATTGCGCCACTGCTTGCAGATGAGGCTGGCTTGGTGGTGCGCCACGACACGGCGGCACTAGCGAGAGCGCTCGAGCGGATCCTGCGCGAAGCAGAACTGCGGGCGCGGCTCGCGGCCGGATGCGCCGTGGTCACGTCACGTCTGGGGTGGGAGGAGCCCGTTCGCGACATGGAAGCGTTATACGCTACGATTGCCTCACCGCAAGCGCCGCGCGCAGAATCCAAGCGAGTGGAGTAATTTTTGCTGACGGGCCAACATCGCATTTTTCGCGTCATCTGGTGGAGCGGCAATGTGCTGCTGGCCACCGCGTTCGCAGCGATGCTTTACTCCTGCGTCCGGGAATATTCCGTGCGGCGGTATCTCGATGGCTTCTCGGACGCGATTGTGCCCAACAGCTTGCCGGCAGAACAAAAGGTCACAGCCATTTTAGACTGGATGCGCGACGAGCCGTCGCGAGCCAACACGACGAATCCGGAGGCACTTGCGAAGCGCGATCCGGAGATGACACTCACGTACCGCCAACTGTTGAACGTCTGCGGTACAGCGACGAATGCCTTCTTGAATCTTGCGCGAAGCTCCGATCTGCGGGTGCGACGCCTGCTCCTGTTGACTCCCGATCGCCGGACGAAGCATGTGGTTGCCGAAGTTCTGATCGACGGCCGCTGGATCATCGTCGATCCAACATTCCGGGCCGTCATGAAGGACGCACGGGGCCACTACTTGACGCGCAGCGAGCTCCGAAATCCCGCCGTGTTTTCCGAGGCTGCCGGCGCCATCCCGAACTATCCGCACGAGTACACTTACGACCAGTTCGCACATGTACGTCTGGCCCGTTTGCCTCTTGAGGGGTTGCATCTGCGGCGCTTGTTGGACGCCGTTTACCCGGGCTGGGATGAGGCGGTCGACTGGAGCCTGCTGCTGGAACGCGAATCTTTCTTCTATCTGACGCTCTCGGCTGCGGCGACGTTGCTCTTTTTGTTGTTGCGGGTCCTGCTTGCCTGGTATGCGGACAGCCGTCTGAGAATCCCGCGCTTCCGTCTGCGGCAGAACGCCGTCCGTGCGGGCGCCGCCTTCTTCTCCGCCCCGGAGATCAAAGAATAGCGTGTGCGGCATCTGCGGCGTCGCTTTCGCTTCGCGCAAAACAGATGCCGAATCGCGCGTGCGGGCGATGACCGCGGCGATGGAACATCGCGGTCCGGATGAAGAAGGCTTTCTTACCGGCGATGCGCGGGCGCCGGGACTCGCACTGGGGATGCGCCGGCTGAGCATCATCGATCTGGCCGGCGGCCACCAGCCCACCTGGAACGAAACCAAGGATGTCGCAGTCATCTTCAACGGTGAGCTGTACAACTATCGCGACCTGCGCGAGCGCCTGTCGCTATGCGGCCACCGCTTCACCACAAAATCGGACACGGAAATTCTGGTTCATGCTTGGGAAGAGTGGGGCGAAGACTCCCTAACCGAACTGCGGGGCATGTTCGCTTTTGCCCTGCTTGATCTTCGCGGGCGTTATGCCACGGCCCCGATTCTCTTCCTGGCTCGGGACCCGCTGGGCATCAAGCCGCTTTATTACACGCAGACGCCGGAAGGTTTTGCGTTCGCTTCGGAGGTTCGGGCGCTGCTCGCCTCCGGCGCTGTGCCTAAACAACTGTCGCAGGATGCAGTTACCGCTTATCTGCTTTTTGGCAGCGTCTCGGAGCCGGTGACGATTCTGGAGGGGGTGTTTTCCCTTCCTCCGGGACATCGAATGCTGCTGCACGTCCCGGAGCGGCGGCGCACGCCGCGCGCGCGGCCCTGGTGGGACCCCACTGTTTCGCCGGCCGCACGCGAGCCGCGGAAGCCGCGCGATCTTCCCTCGGCGGGGAAACAGTTGCGGCCGCTTCTTGAAGATGCCGTGCGCACTCATCTCATTGCCGACGTGCCCGTGGGCTTGTTTCTTTCGAGCGGAGTGGACTCCGGCGCAATCGCGGCGCTCTCCGCGCAGTCGCGTGGCGGAATCCAGAGCTTCACACTGACGTTCCCGGGAACGGCGTTCGATGAAGCGGCGCTCGCGCGGTTGGCAGCGAATCGATTCAAGACGAAGCACACCGAAGTGCCTTTGAGCGGAGAATCGGTACTTGCGCGTCTGGATGAAGCTCTTTCCGCCCTCGACCAGCCCACCATGGACGCGATCAATACGTACTTTGTTTCCTGGGCGGCGAGAGAAGTCGGGCTGAAGGTCGCTCTATCAGGGCTGGGAGGAGATGAACTTTTTGCGGGCTATCAAATCTTTGAAGATGCGCCGCGCCTCTCGAGACTGATCGGATGCGCTCGCTATGTGCCTGCAGCGATACGGCGAATGACCGCTCCACTCATTGCTGGTCTCGCGGCACGGCTAAGTTCACCGGACGCTGCGCGCAAGGCCGCGGCCGCGTGGGCCTATCCGGACGCTTTGCCGCATCCGTATTTTTTCGCGCGAACGCTCTTCCCGCCGGGACAACTCGAACGAATCATCGAGCCGCGATTTCGCCCGAGCACGGTGAACGCCGACGGCGTCACGCTCGAGCCGACCTGGCTCGGCTGGCTCGAACGGACGGCCGACGAAGCGCGCAAGCTGGAACCGGTTGCCGGAGTTTCCTGGCTGGAGATGCGCACTTACATGGCGAGCACGCTGCTGCGCGATACGGATGCCGTGAGCATGGCGCGATCGCTGGAAGTTCGCGTGCCCCTCCTCGACACGCCCCTGGTTGAATTTGTAGCGTCACTGCCGGATGACGCGCGCCGCCGTCCCGGTGCACAAAAGGCGCTCCTAGTGGAAGCGCTCGGCGATTTGCTGCCGCTGGAAATTCTAACGCAGCGGAAGCGAACGTTTACGCTGCCGTGGGAGGAGTGGCTACGCGGACCGCTGCGCGCGCGGATGGATGCGAGCTTCGCGGACCCTGCACCGCCGCTGGCGGCTTACCTTCACCCGAGGGGCGTTCGCTCCGTCTGGACGGATTTTCTTGCCGGGAAAACCAACTGGTCGCGCCCCTGGTCCTTGTACGTCCTCAACGAGTGGTGCCGCCGACACCTCGCCGCATAAACTTCCGGCTGAGGTACACTGACAAATCGCGAGATGAATATTCTTGGGATCAATGCGTACCACGGGAACGCTTCGGCGGCGATTGTCTGCGACGGCAGGCTGATCGCCGCGGTCGAGGAAGAGCGCTTCAACCGCGTGAAGTACGCGGCGGGGTTTCCCGCGCAGGCGATTCGCTACTGCCTGAAGGAGGCGGGCCTCACACTCTTCGACATTCATCACGTCGCCGTACCGCGAAACCCGTACGCGAGGCTGGGCACGAAACTTTTCTACGCGCTGCGCATGCCGTCTTTCGCGCGGGAACGCGTCAAAGTTCTTGCGAAATTCACGGGTATTCCCGAAGCGCTAGCGGCAGCCTTCGATGCGGATCCCAAGAATCTTGCTGCCAAGTTCCACCGCATCGAACACCACCAGGCGCATCTCGCGAGCAGCTTTTTCGTCTCGCCGTTCGAACGCGCCGCGCTGCTTTCCGCCGACGGACTCGGCGATTTCGCGAGCACCATGTGGGGCGCCGGCACCGGCAACCGCCTGAGGATCGACGGGTCGGTAGCTTTTCCGCATTCGCTCGGACTGTTTTACAGCGCGGTGACGCAGTATCTCGGCTTCCTGAAATTTGGCGACGAGTACAAAGTCATGGGGCTGGCCGCTTACGGCCACCCGGAGCGGCTCGAGGTATTCCGCGACATCGTGCGTTTTGACAGCCGCTCCAACGGGAACGGCTTCCGCCTGGGGCTGGATTACTTCTCGCATCACCGCACGGGCCCGGAGATGTCCTGGGCCGAAGCCGATAAGACGCCGGTGCTCGGCAAAATGTTTTCGGATGAAATGGCGAAGCGCCTGGGTCCGGTTCGCGCTCCCGAAGAAGCGCTGGAGGAGCGGCACCGCAATCTCGCTTGTTCTTTGCAAGCGCGGCTCGAAGAAGTCTATCTCGGCATGTTGAAAAAACTTGCCGAGCGAACGGGGCTGAAGGCCGTTTGTCTGGCGGGTGGCGTAGCTTTTAATTGCGCGGCGAATGGGAAAATCTTTGACGCAACACCTTTCGAGCAGGTCTACGTTCATCCGGCGGCAGGAGACGCGGGACTAGCAGTCGGCGCCGCGTACTACGTCTGGCATCAGAAACTTGGCAAGCCGCGCTCCTTCGTGATGGATCACGCCTACTGGGGACCTGGATACACACGTGAAGAGATTCGCCGCGCGATCGATTCGAATGGCCTGGCGCAGAGTGGCTATTGCATCGCTGAACTTCCCCAAGAAGATCTGTCCCGCCGTGCCGCGGCGATCATCGCAGACGGGAAAATTCTCGGCTGGTTTCAGGGCCGCGCTGAATGGGGTCCGCGCGCGCTTGGTAATCGCAGCATCGTCGCCGACCCGCGCCGCCCGGAAATGAAGGAAATTCTCAACCGGCGGATCAAGCACCGGGAGATCTTTCGCCCGTTTGCGCCTTCCATCCTCGCGGAAGCGACCGGGGAGTATTTTGAGAAGTCGCACCCCTCGCCCTTCATGACCCTGGCCTACTCCGTACGCGCGGAGAAACGCGACAAGATCCCCGCGCCGACGCATGTGGATGGCACGGGTCGGCTGCAAAGCGTCACGCGCGAGGCCAATCCGCGCTATCACGCGCTCATTTCCGCTTTCCGCGATCTCACGGGCGTGCCCGTCGTGCTCAACACTTCCTTCAACGACAACGAGCCGATCGTTTGCCGGCCGGAAGAAGCGATCGATTGCTTCCTGCGTACGCAGATGGATGCGCTGGTCCTCGGCGATTTTCTCATCTCGCGCCCTTAACATTTAATTGTCCAATTTGGAACACACTACCTCTAGCCATCGTTAACTAACTGTGGCAAGCTATCAGGCATGGGAAACAAGGACAGAGGAAAACGCGAAGTTAAGAAACCGCCAAAGAAGAAACCAACCGCGCATGAGTTGCAACGGGCGGCTGCACCGGTATTCAAGAAGCCTGCCTAAAATCGTCAGGCGGCCGCACCCCGCACAGAAATGGAACTCTGTACAATCTTTCCGTGCGCATCCTGCTGCTCAATCTTTATTACCCGCCGGACACTTCCGCGACCGCGAAGATGGCGCACGGGGTCGTGCATGCCGTTTCCATTTCCCACAACGTGACGGTGCTGTGCGGGCGGCCTTCCTACGATCCCACCGAACGGCGCGCGTGGCAGCCCTACCAAACGGAAATCGCGGGCCGGGCGCGCATCATCCGTGTCGGCTCAACGGATTTTCCGCGCTTCGACATGAAAAAACGGGTGCTGAATTACCTCAGCTACGTCGTGCTGGCGATTCCGGGTGCGCTCTTTGTGCCTTGCGACGCCGTCGTGGCCATGACCGATCCACCGTTTCAGGGCATCGTCGGCGCGATTGTCGCGATGTTGAAACGCAAGCCGTACGTCTACAACATACGCGACATGTATCCGGACATGGCCGTGGGGAGCTCGATCGTCGAACCCGGCAGGCTCACGAGGATCTGGGAAAAACTCCATCGCTGGGCGCTGCGCCGCGCCACGCGCGTGATCGTTCTCGGCGAAGACATGCGCGCGCGCATTATCGCCAAAGGTGTCGAACCTTCCCGCGTACTGATCGTGCGCGATGGAACCGAAATCCTTCCGTCGAAAACGCCTCTTTCGGCTCCCGATCAGGAAGTTGTCCGCGCGATCCGCGGAGGTTTTTCGTTTGTTCTCGTACACGCGGGGAACCTCGGTTTCTACGGCGCTTGGAACACGCTCTTGACGGCCGCGCGCCTGCTGGCGGGCGACGGTGTGGGCCTCGTGTTCGTGGGCGACGGCGCGCAGCGCTCGCAAATCGAAGCTGCGGCCGCCGGTTGCAGCAATATCCGCTTTCTGGAGTTTTTCCCGGCGAGCAAGATTCCGTCGGTGCTCGCGGCCGCCGATGCCCACGTCATCACCGTGAAGCGTGGCCTGGAAGGCGTGGTGGTGCCCAGCAAAATGTACGGAATTCTCGCGGCGGGAAAACCCATCGTCGCAGTGGCGCCGAAAGAGACGGACGCCGTGTCGCTGGGGATTCAGCGCGGCTTCGCGATAGCTGCCGATCCGGACCGCCCCTTAGAAGTGGTTACCGCCGTGCGCGCACTGGCTTCCGACCCAAGCAAGTCAAAGGCCATGGGTGAGGCGGCGCGGGCCGCCGCTCCTGATTATGATAGAGTCAAGGAATTGCAAAAATTCGTGGAAATCATCGATCACTTAAGGGTTGATTGAAAATCAGGGAGGCAACTCAAGCGTGACGACGGCGGACGGGTTTTGGGCAGGCAAGACTGTATTTGTAACGGGCGGAGCATCGTTCATCGGCTCGACGCTTACCGATCAGCTGCTGGCGCGAGGCGCGAAAAAAGTTCGCATCGTCGACGATCTGAGCAGCGGCCATCTCGACAACATTCGCCAGCATCTCGGCACGGGCAAGGTCGATCTTCTGCAGGCCGATTTGCGGGAACCCGGCGTGACGCGGGCCGCAATGCAGGGCGTCGACACCGTTTTCCATCTCGCCGCGGACCACGGCGGGCGCGGCTACGTGGACCTCCACCAGGCCGGCCCGGCGTCGAACTTTTTTCTGGACGGGCTGGTGTTTGCCGAAGCGCTCAAAGCCAAAGTAAAAAAAGTGGTGTTCGCTTCTTCCGGTTGCGTGTATCCGAATTTTCTGCAATCGGACACCAAGAAAGAGTTCTATCTCACGGAAGATCTTACCAAAGGGCCGAATGATGCCGACAATACTTACGGCTGGGCCAAGTTGATGGGAGAGTTCACGCTGCAGGCTTATGCGAAGGAGCACGGAATGGGAGCCGCTTCCTGCCGCTACTTCACGGTGTATGGCCCACGCGGGGTGGAGAATCACGCCGTCATCGCCATGATTGCGCGGGCGTTCCTCGGGCAGAACCCTTTCGAAGTGTGGGGCGACGGGACGCAAATCCGCAACTGGACTTACATTGAAGACATCGTCGAAGGCACGATTCTGGCCGGAGAAAAAATTAACGACGGCACGGCGATTAACCTCGGAACGATGGAGCGTATCCGCGTGATCGATTGCGCCAAAATGGTGTGCGAATTCACCGGACACAAGGCCGAGATCAAGCTCCGCCCGGATATGCCCACCGGGCCGCTCAATCGCGTCGCTGACAATTCTCTGGCCAAGAAACTTCTTGGCTGGGAACCCAAGGTTCTCTTCCGCGAAGGCCTCAAGCGCACTATCGATTGGTACTACGCCACGCGGGACAAAGAGGAAGTGAAGCGCATCTTCACGCGCATGTTGACGGAGCGCTGAACCACGAAATTCGCCGATTGCGTGGAGTGGATCTCGCCTGAATCAGGAAACATGATTCCAAGTGTGCAATTTTGCACATGCAGGACGATCTTGATTGCCGCAAAACTAAAATCGCAGTATTGTGTTTAGGCTGCGTGGGGCAGCTATCTGTTAGCTCGACTTGGGAGCCGGACCCCCAACCCGGCGAGGATCACGTGAGACACCGGCGGCAGTAGCTTGGCCGGATTCGGCTCACCTGATAAACGAGGTTGCATGGCCGCAGGCCTGCTCGCTTTCTTCATCGCACTATTTGCATCGCTGGTGCTCGTGGTTCCCGTGCGCGCCCTGGCGCTGCGCGTTGGAATGGTCGATCTGCCGGGACCGCGCAAAGTTCACCTCACGCCAATCCCGCTTCTTGGCGGCCTGGCGATGTACGCCGCGGTGGTGATCGCGGTGCTCTTCGCCTTCAACGGACCAGCTCGCGCCCAGATTGTGGGCATCCTCATCGGCGCGACGCTCGTCGCGGGTGTTGGCATTCTCGACGACCAAGGATTGCTCCATCATCAGGTCAAACTGTTTGTGGGCATGCCACTGGCCGCGGGGATTCTGTTGGCTAGCGGAATTCGCGCACAGGTTTTCAGCGTGCTCGTGGGCGGAGGCAGCGGGGATTTTCTGGATGCCGTTCTCACGGTTGTTTGGGTGGTGGGGATTACGGCCTCGTTCAGCATCCTCGATCACATGGACGGCTTGTGCGCAGGCGTCGCGGCCATGGCCTCCGTTTTCTTCGCCATGCTGGCTTACTTGAACGGCCAAACGCTGGTTACCATACTGGCTGCCGCCGTTCTCGGCGCAGCCACCGGGTTTCTCCGCTGGAACTTCAAACCGGCGAAAATTTTCATGGGCGATGGCGGCGCCATGTTTCTCGGTTACCTGATGGCCACGCTGGGCCTGAAACTGCGCCTGGAAGACTCCAATCATTTGTCCGCGTGGCTTGCGCCGATTCTGATCCTGGGCGTGACTATTTTCGACACCACGCTGGTAACGATTTCCCGCTCGCGGCGTGGGCTGCTGCCCTTCGCCACCCCCGGGAAGGACCACGCGGCTCACCGTCTTTCGAATCTCGGGCTGGGCCACCGCGGCGCCGTCCTCACGCTGTATCTGCTCGGCGCCATCGGCGGTGGCGTAGCCGTGCTCGTCAGTTATCTTTCCGCGCGAGTGGCTTTCTTCGCTGGGGTGCTGGCTCTCGGCGTCATTTTTGCCGGCGTCGCGTATCTTGAGCGCGCGCCCTATGAACGCCAAACCGGCAAGGCCTCCGCTGCTTCCTAACACAACCTGCCGATTCGAATGCATCGTCCATCGATGGTTTTGCAACCCTCCGCGGGTTGGTCCTCGATGGTGGATTCGCTATACTTACCGGGCGCCCTCTCACTCACAACTCGAGCACTCCCACATGGGTCGAGCGGGAAGCAGGCAAATTTTTTGGCGTGGGATCCCTGATGGATAGAATCTGCAGGGAATGCGCGTCCTTGGGAAGCACGGAAACTGTGGAAAACACAGAAGCACAGCATCGGCCTGGACGAAGCGATCGCGAAGTTATCGTTGTTGGTGGCTCCGCTGCAGGACTCTTCACCGCGGCGAGCGTCGCCCGCGGCGGCCGTCGCGTACGCGTGCTGGAATCAAAACCGCAATTCGAGCCTGCGGCCCGGACGCTGATTGTTACGGATCACTTCCGCCACCAGATGGGAGCCTCCGCCCGCGAAAGCATCATCAACGAGATTCGCCGCTTCGAGCTTTTTACCGATGGGCGCTCGGCGCAGGTCGCGCTGACCAAGCCCGATCTCATCATTGAGCGCTCGCGCCTGATTCCGGCGCTGGCCCGCGAGGCCCAGCAAGCCGGGGCCGCGCTGTCCTTCGGTACGCGTTTCCTAGGAATCGGTCCGAATGCGCGGGGCTTGCGGCTCGAGGTGGAATCCGGCGGCAAACACGAGGAGTTGCACGCGGACAGCGTGGTTGGCGCGGACGGCGCCGCGAGCCGCGTGGCGCGCGCTTCCGGCTGGCCCGCGATCGAGACCGTGCCACTCGTTCAAGCCATCGTGCGCCTGCCGAAAGATTGTCCTCCGGATACGACCCGCGTCTGGTTCGTACCGGATGATACGCCCTATTTTTACTGGTTGATCCCCGAATCGTCGGAACGCGGAGCGCTCGGCGTGATCGGCGAGCACGGCAGCGACACGAAGCGATGTTTCGAACGCTTCCTCGAAAAAAAGCATCTGGAGCCGCTCGAATGGCAAGGCGCGCGCATCCCGGTCTATCGCGGCTGGGTTCCGGTACGGCGGCAAATCGGGAACGGCGAAGTCTATCTGGTGGGCGATGCGGCCGCGCAGGTAAAAGTTTCGACCGTCGGAGGAATCGTTACCGGCTTTCGCGGCGCGCTGGGCGTCTCGCAGGCGCTCTTGCAGAATGGCAAGAGCCACGAGCTTGCGTCCTTGCGGCGTGAATTGCGAACGCACTGGCTGATTCGCCGCGCGCTGCACCATTTTGAGCAGAAGGATTATTCACAGCTGGTCGATCTGCTCGACGCGTCGACCCGGCAATCGCTCGGCGATATCAACCGTGATGAGTCCACTCGTTTGTTGTGGAACGTGGTGCGCCGCCAGCCGCGCCTGGTGCTTCTCGGACTGCGCGGCTTGCTCATGGGCAAAGCCGAAAGAAGTTAGAAGCAGCCTGCACTTTCCCGCCCGATCCCCTAAAACAAATCGAACGAGAAGATGTGGCCGGTCGAGTCGCCCACATAGAATTTCTGAAGAACGGTGTCGAAACTCGGATCGCCGATGGTCGCACCGGCATTGATCAAGCGATTCGCGGCATTTGCACCGGTGGTAGGGTCGATCTTGTAAAGGTGTCCGTCAGAAGAAGCGACATACATGAATTCAGCTTGCGGCGGCGAAGTGAACATGAGTGAAGAGGGGTTCGTAATCGCGGGATTGACCCATCCGCCGGGTGAGACAGTAAACGTGACCGTAGCGCATGCCGCCAACGGATAGACCACGTGGATTTTGGATACCCCAGTCGAAGTGGAAAAGAACACGTCGTCGTTCAAGGCCGCGGTTTGAATGGGAATAGGGAAGCCCCGGGGACTGACGCCGAGAGCGGCGCTGCCCTGGGCGCAATTGTTGATATCCGTGCGCACGGCGTAGAGCAACCCGCCGTTGGTGGTGACGTAGATCACACGGCCGTCGAAGTTTTGCGTCGGCGCCTGGTCGATATCGTTCAGATTGAAGGACGCCGATAGACTTCCAGTATTGGTGTTGATTTGCCAAAGGCTGGGCTGGCCAATACCACCGATGGAGCGACTCGCGACCCAGAGCATGTTGTTTACGTAATCGATGTACGGGGTAGCGTTCACGATGTCCATGTTTCCCGGATTGAATGTCCAAACCGTTGCGCCGGTGTTCCCGTTCAGCCCGAAAACCCTATTGTTAGTTGTGCTGCCCGCACCGACATTTCGCGTGGCGACGATGACAAGGTCAAACACATTTGTGTATCCCGCGTTCGCAAAGGATTTCACCTGAACGGCCGCGGCAGCCTGAAAGCCGCTTCCCGCACCGGTTGTCAAGACGGCGGTTTGCCACAGCAAGGCGCCCGTGTCTGTGCGGAAGGCATAAATAGTGCCGTCGCCTGCGGGCACATAAGTGACCGCGCAGACATTCTTGCAGGTCGGGTTGGAGGTGTCGCCAGCAGCGATGAGAGGTGGCCGTCCCTGGATCGCTCCACCCGTAACGCCTGAGGTTCCGCCGGGCTGATAGTTGCGCTGGCCGTCGGTCACGGACATGCCGTGCACGGCGTCGTCGTTTCCACCGGTAACAACAATATTTCCGGGATCCAGAGCGGGTGCCGCGAGAGTCGTTGCGCCCGTTTTGTAACTCCAATTCTTGTTCGCGCCCCCGCCGGTCACCGTGGTGTTCGTTTGCGTAGAAGTATTACCGAAAGAATAGTGAGGCGCAGCAGGAGAAGCCGCTCCCGCAATGGCCGTGGCATCGTGCGTGTAGGCTTTGTAGGCGTACTGCGTGCCCGGAAGGACGATGCTGGCGTCTCCATTTTCATCGAAGGCACTGACGGTCGCGAACGCGCCGGTGTTAGCAGCAATGAATTGTCCCGCAATCGGCTGCGCTCCGGCGTTGTAGACCGTTCCGTCCGCTGGAGCAAAAGACGGCGCAACGCTTCCTGCCTGCTTGGCGAACAACACTCCGTCATAGTTGGCGTTTGTCGAGCCAATCGGGAACGTCCAGTTTAGAGTGATTTCCGAAATTCCCAGCGTTGGAGCGCTCAGGGTGACATCGCGTAGATAGTGCAGGTTAAGCGTCGGCTGGTTGGCGACGATGTTTTCGCGAGATCCATATAACGGTGACAAGGCATTGGCCGACTCGGCGGCGACGGCGGTCGCCGGCTCCGGCTCGGTGTAGCGGCGCGCCAGGAAATTGTCGAAGTCGTAGTTCACAGGATCACCGTCATAGACAAAGAGTCCGACGGAACCGGCGGTCGCAACGTTGTTATTGCCAACAATGGATGGCGCCTGAAGCACGCCATTGACGAATGTCCGCAGCGTTGCGGGGCTTCCGAAAAACGCTCCGCCAACCGTGTAGAACGTAGCGTTGTTCCATGCAAAAAGTGGCTCTTGCAAACTATTGAACGCTCCCGCGTTCCAATACGCGAGTTGCGACACTCTCTGGTTCGGATTCGCCCCGACGGTGATGTACTGCAGGCAGGAGCGGTAGGCGGTCATATTGGCGCCAGTGGTCCCGCCAACACGCCCAAGCGGGCATCCCGTGCTCTCCAGCCCTGCGGCTGTCGTCATTCGAACGTCCGCCTGAACCCAAACGTCCCGCTCGTTGCTAACGGAGGTAAGGTGGATGACATTTCGATTGGCGCCAGCGGCATTGGATTCGCGGAGGATCCGATTCGTGCCGACATCGGCCACCACGTTCCAAGGGCCGCCCCCTTGTACGGTCCAGCCGGCAGGCGGCTGGTTGAGCGTATCAGCGTCAAAGTTGTCGTAGGCCAGATAGACGTTGTTCAGGTTTGCCGGCGGAGCCGGCGCGTTTGCGTTACCGTAGAACAATGAATAGCTCGCGTCTGTGCCATTCGCAGCAATATCCGCCTGCAATTTGAACCAGATCGTGGTGCTGGCGGTGTTGCAATTGACTACCTGCCGATCGAGCTGCGTCCAGGCGTTGGCGGCAAAACGCGCAATGCGCAAATCGTTGCAATCGGCGCGCATTTTTCCGGCGGCGACCAGAGTTGCCGTGTCCACGCCGGTGACCTGTGCGCTGTAGCCGTTGTATCCGTTGAAAGGTGCAGTTGCTCCGACGGTCACCGTAATCGCCCGCGTGAACGACCACGTTGCTCCATCTTCCAACTGGTCTTTCACCAGCAAGCCATAGTTCGGGATCGTTCCGTTGATCCAGCCCTGGGGGATATTCGAGGAAGTCGAATCGCTCAAGACGTTGAAGGAAATGGCTGTCCCAGCCGTCGTCCCCGAAGGCTGCGTGTCCGTAGCGGTGGCGTCAAAATCGCCGCCTGGCATCGCCCACGCCAGAGCTCCATTCCGCGTATTCCAGGTGACGCCGGCCTCCGTCCAGTCGGTCGCTCCGGTAATGCGATGGACTTCCTGGCTGCGGCTTGTGAAGAGCGGCGTGGTCGGAATGAGATTGAGTGTGGAGGTCTTCAGCGCTGTATTGGAATTCAATCCCGTGGTGCTGAGATCGAATCGCACCAGGGAGCGCTGGTTCGCATTTTGCGCCGTGTGCGTGGAAACCGTTGTCGCAGCACCGTTATTGGTGGCGGGAGCAGCTTGATTGACCGTCGCGTCTCGAGTTGATGTCACGGCGGTTTGCTCGTCGGAGAGGAGCGGCGTTGCCGGGCAGATCAGCAGCAGCGCGAGGAACCCGCGGAGCACTATCCCGGGATAATTTCGCAATGGTTTGAAACCCGACTTCATCGGTCTGCCTTTTCTTCCGCTTTGGCTGTGGCATCGGGCTGGCGGGAGACGAGGGTGAATTCCGATTCGAGCGCGAGGCGATCATCCAGGAGAACGCGCACGCGCCACGTCCCGCTGAGATTTCTCTGCGTGATGTACGTTCCACCGACGGGCAGCACCGTCAGAACCGAGGAATCCCCTCGGCTTTTCATAAGCAGAGTGGGAATCCCTTCCGGATGAATTTTGTTAGCGTCAGCAATGAGGTGAGGCGCCGGTGGGGCGGGCGAGACTTCATTCTTGAACGCTGGGGCCATGGCCGCAACCGGAGAAGCACGGCCAATCGAAAACCGCGTCTTTTTTGTGGAATAAATGCTGCCACCCGGTAAAAGAAACTCCACCGTCTGGACATGCTGCCCGCTCACTCCGGGCCACACGACGAAAACGAACAGATCGCGAAGGTCAACGATGGGAAATGTATTCTGCGTGGTCCGGCAGGAAGTATCCGGAGTTTCGCAATAGAAAATCTCCGGCCCGCGGGGATGGGGTTGGGGACGCCGCGCGCGTAGCCGCGCGTCGGACGAGAGATCGCCCTTTTCCTCGTCGGGTTTGACGAGCCGCTTCGAAGATTGGGCATCCACCTCTCGGGAAACACACGAGAGCAGACCGAGAGAAGCGAAAATTAGAATAGCGAGACGAATTCGTCTCATGTCGCCTCCGCAGAAAAGCGCTTCCGAGGGAATCCGAGAGAATGACCCTGATTTCAAGCTAACGGGACCGGAGAGGGCTGTCCATAGACGTAACGACTAGAGTTCCTAAGAAACAAGGGTATCGATCTTGCGTCTTGGCAGGGCGCTCGCCAGGAGAAATGAGATGCTTATGCAAAATCAAACCATGCGAGGCTTTGTTCCTTCAGGCGAATAGGTCAAAATAGGGCGCTAGCATTCCACAGCGGATGGGCTTGCGCCTCCGAAGCTCATCCTAGGGAGAATTCGTCTTGCGTCTTTCCGTCATCGGTTGTGGGTATGTGGGCCTCGTCACCGGAGCATGCCTCGCCGAGGCAGGACACGAGGTCATTTGCACGGACATCGATCGCGAGCGCATCGCCAAGCTCAATGCCGGCGGCGTCCCGATCTACGAGCATCACCTCGACCAGATTCTGGCATCTGCCCACAAAGCCGGACGGATCTCCTATACCGCCGACGCCGGTGAAGCCATCCGCGCCGCAGACGCCATCTTCATCTGTGTGGGAACGCCGCCGAAGGATTCCGGCGAGGCCGACCTTTCGGCCATCGACAACGTGGCCCGGCAAATCGCCGCGGAAGCACAATCGCCTAAACTCGTCATCGAAAAAAGCACCGTCCCCGCGCGCACTGGGCTCGAACTCAGCCGCGCCCTTTCCGCCTATTCCAAAAATAGCAAAGTGAAATTCCGCGTCGTCTCCAATCCGGAATTTCTTCGCGAAGGCACCGCCGTCGCGGATTTTTTCCATCCCGACCGGATCGTTGTCGGCGTCGAGGATCCCTTCTCCGCCGCGGAACTCCGCGAAATTTACCGCCCCATTCTCGAGAAGAGTTTTCGCTGCCCGGTGCACAACGGAACCTGCCCCCCGGGCCACAAAGCCGAGTTCCTGGTCACAACCATCAACAGCGCCGAGCTCATCAAGCACGCCTCCAATTCTTTCCTCGCACTGAAAATCAGCTACGCCAACGTGATCGCCGATCTTTGCGAAAAAATCGGCGCCAACGTCGAGGAAGTGACGCACGCCATGGGACTCGACCCGCGTATTGGTGGACAGTTTCTGAAGGCTGGACTTGGCTACGGAGGTTTCTGTTTTCCGAAGGACGTGCAGGCTTTCATTCACTTGTCGGCTTCCGTCGGAGTGGACTTCGACATCCTGAAAGCTACCGAACGCGTCAACAAACAGCGCATCGGCTGCTATTTTGAAAAAATTCGCCAGGCTCTATGGGTGGTGAAAGGCAAGCGTGTGGCCGTCCTCGGACTGGCCTTCAAGGCCAACACCGACGACATCCGCTTCGCTCCCGCGCTGGAAGTGGTCAAGCGCCTGCTCGAGGAAGGCGCGATCGTGCATGCCACGGACCCGGAAGCGATGCCGCGCACCAAGGCGCTCTTTCCGCAGGTGCATTATCACGAGGATGCCTACCAGGCTTTGCAAGACGCCGATGCCGCGCTGGTTTGCACCGAATGGGATTCCTTCCGCAAGCTCGATTGGGATCGCGCCGGAAAAGTCATGGCGCGCAAACTGGTGATCGACGGACGAAATCTCTACACGCCGCAAGGCATGCGCGAAAAGGGCTTCGAATACTACTCCTTCGGCAGAGAGTAGTGTTCTCCATCACCTCGACCGCCCTTGTCATCCTGAGCGAAGCGAAGGATCTCACCTCACCATCATCCCTGCGCGAAAATTCGGCTGAGCTCCCAGTCCTGCTCGCTCCCGATCGAATCCTGTAGGGCCCGCCTTGTGAGGCGGGCCGTTTCTTTCTCTTTTTCCGATTCCCTATTCACTAATCCCTATTCCCTCTGCACTCATTTCTTATTGAAGACTTCCTTGAAATACGCCAGCGTCATCTTCAGCCCTTCTTCCAACCCAACCTTCGGCTCCCACTTCAGGATGCGCTTCGCCTTGGCAATGTCCGGGCAGCGGCGCTTCGGATCGTCCTGTGGCAGCGGCTCGAAAACGATGGGCGGCGCATTGTCAAAATGTTTGCGGATGCGCTCGGCAAACTCCAGAATCGTGATCTCCTGCGGATTGCCGACGTTTGTCGGCAAATGCTCGTTCGACATCATCAGCCGGTAAATACCTTCGATCAAGTCGGCGACGTAACAGAAGCTGCGCGTCTGCTTTCCATCTCCATAAATCGTCAGCGGCTTGCCGCTGAGCGCCTGATACACAAAGTTTGGCAGCGCGCGGCCGTCATTCAAGCGCATCCGCGGCCCATAGGTATTGAAGATTCGCACGATATGCGTATCCACCTTGTGGTAGCGGTGATACGCCATGGTCATCGCTTCGGAAAAGCGTTTCGCCTCGTCATAGACGCCGCGCGGACCGATGGGATTGACGTGTCCCCAGTAGTCTTCGTGTTGCGGCGAAACTTCCGGATCGCCGTAGCATTCGCTCGTGGAAGCCAGAAAAAACTTGGCGTCCTTCGCGAGCGCCAGCTCCAGCGCGTTCTGCGTGCCCACGGAACCCACCATCATCGTGGCGATGGGATGCCTCAAATAGTCGGGTGGACTCGCCGGCGAAGCAAAGTGCAGCACGTACCCCACTTTTCCCGCCACCTTCAGCGGCTTGCTCACGTCCGCCTTCTGAAACTTGAACTTCTTGTTCTTCGCCAGGTGGCTCAGGTTGTCCTTGGCGCCGGTAATGAAATTGTCCACCGCCAGCACGTCCCATCCCTCGGCGAGCAGCCTGTCGCAAAGATGCGACCCCAGAAACCCCGCCCCGCCCGTCACCACTGCCCGCATGCTTCCTCCTCGAAAAACTAAATCGACAGTGTAACGTGAGCCCGCTGGAACGTCCAAACATCTGAACTTCGGGCAGTGCTCAGTTTCCGATAGGCCGAGATTGCGGCCCTGCGAGCCAAGCACCGCTAGCTTCCCTGATCTGGACTTCTAGACAGCGAGGGAGATGCCACCATTGCCCGGAATCAAGCTACAGAATAAATCCAGAAAGCAACTCAACCTTTGCTATCCCCTTCCTCCTCAATCACTTCAAGGCCTACAAATTTATCTTGACATGGACGGTACTTCCATGCTAACATAAACTTTGATAGTCGGGCACCACTCTCGTCGAAGCGTTCCGTATCCAGCTACCTCCCTATCCCACTGTGCTCGTGGCTGCCTTTCCCCTAACTTCTTCATTTGCCACACTTCCGAAATTTCACCCGTAAGTCCTGTGATTGCCACAGATCCACAATCGCACTTCCGCAAGTCCTTTGCTTGCCACACATCCAGGACCCCCCGGCGTACCCCGAAGGTACAGCCATTCTTGTCCGGCGTTTCACCATTCTCAAATCATTCTCTCTGAAGGAAAACCATGGCGAAATCAAAGCAATCTCGTTCCCGCGTCGCCACCGACGAATCCTCTCTCTGTCAGTTCTCTTTTGCTGACAACCGCACCTGTCGCATGTTCCGCCAGCACGATCACCCGTCTCTCTGCGTTTTCCACGCCCGCGCTGAGCGCCAAATTGTCGAATCCGACAGGCTCGGCTCCGAGCTCGCCGCTTCTCTTACCGGCGGATTGATGACCGCCACAGACATCAACTTCGTGCTCAGCAAACTCTTCAAGGCCATCGCCCAGAACCGCATCCCGCCCCGCAACGCCGCCAACCTCGCCTTCGTCGGCAAGCTCCTGCTCCTCTCCCTTGACAAAATCAAGAGCGAATTCAGTTTTGAGTACGATTTTGAAGAGTGGAAAAAGATGTGCTTGCAGTCCAAGCCTCTTTCCAATCCGCCTTCCGCCGCCCTCGGCGAGCAGCAATCCGCAAACAGCGCCGCGGTCGTTCGCACTGGCGCGGAAACGCCTGTCGGCCCGGGCACAGATCATGAGCAACGCCCATGATAAAATGGCGGCCAAGCCCCGCCGATTGACCGCTTCGACGGGCCGGGATAGCATTCGCCGGTTCCCCAATGGCAATCCCGGACAATCCCGCTTTGGTTTCCCGGCCGCGTTCGCGCACTTGGCGCGCTCTTTCCGTCTTCGGTGGCGCTGGTCTGTTGCTTACCATGGTGATCTTCTTCGGCATTGGCCGCTGGCTGGTGGTGGAGGACCCGCTTGTGAAAGCGAGAGCGATCGTGGTACTTAGCGGCGCAATGCCTTTGCGAGCCATCGAAGCAGCGAAACTCTACTGCGAAGGGTACGCGCCGGAAATCTGGCTTACCCATTCCTCGGAGCCCGGCGAAACCCTGGAAGAGATGGGCATTCCTTTCGCCGGCGAAGACTATTACGACACCCGCGTATTGATGCACGAAGGAGTTCCGCAGGAAGCGATTCGCGTCCTCGCACCGCCGATCGTGAATACCGCCGACGAAATCAAAGTCGTTGCTACTACCCTCGCACGCGAGAAAGGCGGAGCCGTGATTATTGTTACGACCAAACCCCATACGCGGCGCGTTCGCCTGCTCTGGCGCAGGCTCGCTCCCGGCAAGGGCCGGGCCATCGTACGCGCCGCCGCGAGCGATCCATTTGATCCCCGCCGCTGGTGGCGCACCACCAGCGATGCTCTCGATGTGGTGCGCGAAGTCCTGGGCCTGATGAACGCCTGGGCGGGCCTGCCCTTGCATCCAGCTCAATGAGATGTAAGTTTTTGCTGGGCGGCGAACGGGATAAATCTTTAGAAAAAGAAAAAGCGCTTGCGGCGCGGCGGAGGCAATTCATCTTCTACTTCTGGAATGTGCGGCAACGGTCGCCCCTCGAAGGCCGCGAGCGGATTATCCCGGAACAGGGCGCGTGCCTTCTCTTCGCCAAACCGGTCGACGACTACGTCGTAGGCGGGCTGCAGACGGAGCGGCCGGCCGCGCGTATTGTGCGCATCGCTAGCCACGAAATGGATGAGGCCCTCACCGATCCACCGCAGCGCAATCTGCTGAGAGCCGGCGCCGAAACCTCCCGTCAGCGAGCCTCCGGTCACCTGAGCGAAGCATCCCTGGCGTACCCATTTCTTCAGGCGCTCCGGCCGCCAGCGCAAAATGCCGTTCCGCTCCGGGTGAGTGATCACGGGCTGCACACCGGCGAGCTGAATCTCGTGCAACGTCTGGTCCATCGAAGGCGGGATCGAAAACTCGTTGAACTCCAAAAGCAGGAAATCGCGCTGATTGATGCAATAGGGCGGGGCGTCCTTGCGCAACGATTCGAGATTCTCCGGATGGAGATGAAAGTCGCAGCCGGTGGCGATTTTCAGCCGGTCGCCGATCTTGGTTTGCAGTTCGTTTCGAAGCTGGCGCACGTGCGCAAAATCGAAAGAGTATCGGTTGCTGGAGTGCGGCGTGGCGACGACGTGCGTGATTCCGTCGGCAATCGCCGACTCCGCCATCGCCACCGATTCTTCCATGGTAGCCGCGCCATCATCGAGACCCGGCAGAATATGACAATGCAAATCGACCATTTGGATTAACCGCCCCCTAGCGCCACCATGCGCCTAGCGCCTGCCACGCGCCAAGTAAAACCAGGATTCCCGCAAAAACCTGGCGCATCTTTTGCGGCTTGATCTTCTTCGCCAGGATTCCCCCTGCGATGCCGCCCAGAAATATTCCCGGGATCAGCAGCAATCCGGTTTTCCATGAAACGAATCCTTCCTTCGAATACGCCATCAGCGCCAGCACTCCGGTAGGGAATATGAGCGCAACCAAGGATGTTCCCTGCGCGCGATGCTGGCTGAAGGCAAACAGCAGCCCGAGAAGAGGCACTAGAAGTACGCCGCCGCCAACACCGAACATTCCGGAGGCAATTCCGCAAACGCAGGCGATCGCGAAGATGCCAGCGCCTCGGCCGAAACCCTCAGCCTTGGCCACGGCCTTTTCGTCTACTCGGCCTGTGGCACGGCCCTCAAGCTGCGCCTTTCTCCAGAGCAGAAACCCCGACTGCATAAGGAAACAACCAAACAATCCTCTCAAGTTCCGGGACGGCATGGGGAGGGCGATCAAGCTCCCTGCGTAAGCGCCGACTAGCATTCCCAGCGCGCACAAAATCCCTGCATTCAAGTCCACTTGGCCCTGCTTCCAGTATTCTCGTAAGGCGCCCAATCCAATCGGCGGCAACAAGATGAAAAGCGAAGTGCCTTGCGCCAGGTGCTGGTCCAAGCGGAGCAGATAAACCATGGCCGGCACTAAAACGACGCCACCCCCGATGCCCAGGAGACCCACCAGCACACCAACGGCAAGTCCCAGAAGAAGAATCATGAAGATCATGGTGACCGGACCGCTTCGCGCGCATCGCCCCGATGATTCGAATCAAGCGCTTCTATTTTCCTCCCTCCGCCCTCCTGCGGCAACCTCCCTTGAACAAGCCGTAACGCCAGAAAATGCGCGCCGTTTTTTGTTTGTGCGGAACCTGCTATATTTACTTGTCTCTGTCACGTCGGTCCTGTGGCCTGCTGGCGTCTGTGCAGTCGCCCGCAACGCGGTATCCCCGAAAACGTGAATCCCTGGACCCCGAGCAGGTCGGGGTCAGACATACAATAAATAGGAGTGCGACGGAACTCATGCCAATCGACCGGAAACCCGAGTTTTTCAAAGGCGCCCAACTCAAAGTGGGAATCATTGGCTGCGGCTACGTCGGCTTGCCCCTGGCGCTGCGCTTCGCCGAAGCGGGGCACA
>WNFP01001597.1_pt1 | contig 21940 bp, 19 predicted proteins | sample 5400201 | NCBI WGS metagenome assembly WNFP01 (sample SAMN13153355, study PRJNA577476) | soil metagenome | isolation source: 115 cm saprolite under Madrone tree | place: USA:California | collected 2016-06-14
ACGTACCAGGTCAAAATGACGGTTGGAGGGAAGACGTCCACGGCTACTGCGGAGATTCAGAAAGATCCGCGTGTGGCGACGACGCAAGCGGACCTCGAGAAACAGAATGAGCTGGCCATGCGCATTCGCGATCGCGTCAGCGCCGGACACGAAGCGGTGAACCAGATCCGCAGCGTGCGCGGGCAGCTGGAAGCGCTGAAGAAGCGGCTCAGCGCGGACGCCAGCGCAAAACCGTTGCTGGAGGCCGCCGACGCGCTGAAAAAGAAGATGGATGCGATTGAAGAAAAGATCATCCAGCCGAGATCGAAGAGCGGGGAAGATCCGCTGAATTATCCAATTCAGACGGCGGACCAACTGATGGCGTTGCAAAGCACCGTGGAAAGCGCGGATGCCGCGCCAACGGCGCAAAGCTACACTGTTTTTGACGAGCTGAATGGAAGGCTCGAAACGCAACTAGCGGCGTGGCGGGACGTTCAGTCCAAGGATCTCGTTGCGCTAAACGCCTTGATCCAGAAAAACAATATCCCGGCGATCGCGCCCGCGACCGAGAAGGCCAAAGAAGCCGGCGAGTAAACTAAGGTCGATCAAAGAAACTCAAGACCTCGTGTCGGAAGCGCCGGTCAGCCATCGACCGCATGGTCTTTCTTCTTGACAACCGTGGCACTCCCATACATCTTGGATGGCTTTGCCCCCCTCCTACGCAAAAGACTGCGGAGGAGGAGTGCACCAACTCACCTATGACCAAGGTTCGGCTCTGTTTCCACGATCGCTGCTTTGATGGCACCGCTTCCGCCGCCCTCTTTTACCGCTTTTATCGCGAACGCTTTGACGCGGACGCGGAGTTCGGCTTTACCGGGATGACTCACCGGGCAGCGCAGCCATGGGAGCCCGAGCTGTTCGATGGCGACGAAAACGTCATTGTGGATTTCAAGTTTTCGAATTCGCCGAAAGTGACCTGGTGGTTCGACCATCACCAGAGCGCGTTTCTGACACAGGCCGATGCCGAACAATTCCGCAAGCGGCCCGGGCCGCGCATGTTTTACGAGCCGGATTACAAGTCGTGTACGAAGCTCATCGCAACAGTCACAAAAGAAAAATTCGGTTTCGATACCAAGCCGCTCGAGGATCTGATTTATTGGGGTGACATCATCGATGGGGCGCAGTATCCAACCGCTCAGTCAGCGGTGGAACTTGCCGAGCCGGCAACGCAACTGGCATTGGTGATCGAGGCGGCGCCGGAAAATGGGCTGCCTGCGCGGATCATTCCGGAGTTGGCGTACCGACCCCTCGGCGAAATGGTGAAACTGCCGATGGTGGCCAAGCACCTCGGCCCGCTGCTCGAGCGGCACCGGAGGTCGATCGAGATACTGCGCGAGCGGATCGAGGCGCGCGACGGCGTGATTTTTTTCGACGTCAGCGACCTGGATCTCGAAGGCTACAACAAATTCATTCCGTACTTGCTGCACCCGGAATGCGTTTATTCGGTGAGCGTCAGCGCTTCGGCGGCGCGTGCGAAAATCTCACTGGGCACAAACCCGTGGAAACAGGAGACTGCGGATCAAAACCTAGCCTCACTTGCGGAAAAATTCGGAGGCGGGGGCCATCCGCGCGTCTCCGCCATCTCTTTCGATCCCGCGGATCTGCCCCGCGCGCGGGAAATCGCACGCGGGCTGGCGGCTACGCTGCGCGGAAAATGAAACGTATAGCAAAGTCTTGCGCCGGATTCCACGGATTGCACCTGTTCGACAAAGCGGATTGTGGCGTGTAAAATTCCAAATAAAGCCGGTGGACCGGTAGCTCAATGGTAGAGCAGCTGACTCTTAATCAGCGGGTTGCAGGTTCGAGTCCTGCCCGGTTCACCAAGTGTCTTTTCGTTACGCAAGTTTCGTAAGACTAATTCGTTTGCAGATATTCGTCCTCGCGGTTCTGCCGTTGACGACACGACGCTCCCAGCCTATAGTGGCGCTCCTTTTATTCCGGAGAATTCAGGTTGCTTCAGCGCGTCTTTCACCTTGACGAAAACCAGACCACGGTGCGGCGCGAATTGCTCGCGGGACTGACCACGTTCATGACCATGGCGTATGTTGTGGTTGTCAACCCGCAGATTCTCGCGGAAGGCGGCATGCCTGTCGATGGCGTTCTCTTCGCCACTTGTGTTTCGGCGGCGATCGCCACGGTCATCATGGGGCTGTGGGCGAACTACCCGATCGCGCTTGCCCTTACGTCGACGGTCACTAGTTACATCGAGAGCGCCGCCGGTGTCGCGGCGGGCGCGCGTACCGGACTCGGCAATCTGGTTATCGCCGCGCTGTTCCTCGTGGCCATGTTCTGCGCACGGCTGGTCGCTGCCATCCCCGCTTACGCGACTGCGCCGGCGCTCATTCTCGTTGGCGCGCTCATGTGTGGCTCCGTCGCACGAGTTCGCTGGGACGATTTCAGCGACGCTTTCCCGGCATTTCCTACGCTGGTTGCCACGCCGCTGACTTTCAGCATCGCCACGGGCCTCAGTGTAGGTTTGCTCTCCTTTACTTTCGTCAAGTTGGGCACTGGCAGGCAGCGCGAGATTAGCCCGCTCATCTGGGTGCTCACAGTCGTGTTCCTATTGCGATACGCCTTTCTCAGTGCGGAATAGAATCCGCCACTGGGAGTGCAGAGCTGATGGTCAGGCGGACAGCCTTGCCAGCGATTCGGCGAGTATCAAAGTGCCGCGCGCGACATCTTCCGGAGAAGCGTACTCGTCGGGACGATGGCTGTATCCGTTGCGGCAGGGAATAAACAGCATGCCGGCAGGAGCAATGCGCGAAATGAAAAGGGAATCATGGTAGGCACGGCTGACCATTTCGAGAAACTGGAGCCCGTGATCACGGCAGGAATCGGAAAGGGCTGCCCGCACCTCGGGAGCGCAATCCGCGGGCGCGTCGGCGTTGAGTAATTCCTGACAAATGGAAACCTGGCGCTTCATGGACAGGCTTTGAACTGTGCGGTTGATTGTTTGCATCACGTTGTCGCGCCGCGCAAGGTCCGTATCGCGAAGATCCACGGTCAGGTGCACGCGACTTGGGATACTGTTCACCGCGCCCGGGAACACTTCACAGACGCCGACGGTGGCAACGGTGTCGATGGCTCCGGTTGAGCGCGCTGCATTTTCGATCGCCAGAATCAACTCGGCTGCTGCGCAGAGGGCGTCCTTGCGATCCGGCATCAGGACTCCGCCGGCGTGCCCGCCGGCACCTTCGATCGAGATGCGAAGACTTGCAGGAGCGGCAATCCTCATCACGATTCCGAGGGATGTTTGCGCGCGTTCGAGAAGAGGGCCTTGCTCGATATGCAATTCGACGAAGGCTTTGTAATAGCCTGAGGACAATTTCACATCCTTGAGATTTCCGCTGAGGCCAGCTTTTTTGCGGACCTCGTCCACAGATTCACCGTGGCTGTCCCTCAATTGGCTGGCGGCATCTGGAAGAAGAGAACCGGAGAGCAGTCTGCTTCCGAGGCAGCCTATTCCAAAGCGCGTTGGTTCTTCCGTGGCAAACACCAATAGCTCGACAGAGTTCCCGGGCTGAAAACCAGCACGCCGTAGTGCGCGGATCGCCTCGAGACCGCCGAGAACTCCGACCACGCCATCGTATTTCCCAGCATTGGGAATTGCGTCAATGTGCGACCCGGTGCCAACCGCGGGCGCCTTGGGATCGGCGCCGTTCCAGCGCGCGAAAATATTTCCAATGGGATCCTGCCTTACCTTGAGACTGGCTTCCTCACAACGCGCGATCAACCAGACGCGGGCTTTCTGATCCGTTGGAGTGAAAACAACACGAGTGACCGCGGGAGGCTCAGCGTCTGAAAAGGTAGCCAGAGTTTCCAATTCCGCGAGCAGGCGGTCCTGATCAATTCCGAGTTTCATTTTTTCGCGTCGCCAAGCGGATGCTGGTTCCAATCCTTGTAGATGAGATATTTGGCAGGTATCTTGCCGATCGCTCCGAACCATTGAGGGCACCACGGCGCCATCCAGATGAAATCCCCGGCCGCGACCGGATACCACGAATCACCGAGCCGGTAGATGCCGCTTCCTTGCAGCATGATGAGTCCGTGCTCCATGACATGCATTTCCACCATGCCGAGAGAGGCGCCGGGCTGGTACACCATGGTGTTCACCGCAAAATCGAAACTCGGAGTGTCCGGAAGCAGGCATTTCACCTGCAGATCGGGATCATCGTTGAGCGGGTGAGAAGAAACGGCATCTTCGGATGAGGTGAGCAGACGGTGCGGCTCGATCTTTTCGACGCACAGGTATGGCTTTTCAATGACTGCAACGCGGCTCTTCTCCTTCGCGATGGCTCGATGGGGCAAACCTTCGGGCAAATAGGCATAGCCACGCGCGGCGAGGTCTTGCCGCTTTCCCTCAGCTTCCAGCGTGACAGCTCCTTCCGTTACATAGAGAAAACGCTGCGCGGAGGTATGGCCCAATTCGCCTTGCGGTTCGAACTCAGCAGTGTATTCAGTGAAAGCTGCGCCGACCGCAGGACCAACATGAACGATCGCGGAAGCACCCCTCATGCCGGGGAGCGTGGTGCGAACAAAGGTGTCGGGAGTAAGGAGCAGGTGATTACGTTTATGAGAGCTGCGAGTTTGACCGAGATTATGCACGGCACGTCCTTCCCAGAAATTGCGCCGAGGATGCAAGCTGCATCAGCAAGTGATGTCCGCAATCGAGGGCTTTTTCGACGTCCTCGAGCTGAACCGATTCCGCCGGATCATGACTGATGCCGCCAGGGGTGCGCAGAAAAACCATTGCGGCGGGAATTTTTTCCGCAAGGACCATGGCATCGTGGCCCGCACCGCTGGCCATCCGGTGGGGCTCGCAACCAGCCCTTCGAATGGCTTGTTCGATTTGATCGGTCAGGAACTGGTCCATGGCGACCGCTCGTTGATTGAGAAGCGTTCTCCACTTCAGGGAAGTACCGCGCGTGGCAGCAATTGCTTCGGCCCGCCGTATCAGATTATCCAGCGCTTGGGCGCGGACGTCCTCGGAGGCGTGACGAAGATCCAAAGTCGCGCGTGCTTCTCCCGCGATGACGTTTGTCGCTCCGGGTCTTGCTTCAATGAAGCCGACGGTGGCCACCAGGCCCGCGATGCGACGAGCTACATTTTCCACGGCGAGAATCCATTCTGCCGCGGCGGCCAGCGCGTCGCGACGAAGATGCATCGGCGTGGTGCCCGCGTGGTTCGCGCGGCCAGAAAAAATGAATTCTAATCGGTCCTGGCCGACGATGGCTTCGACGACTCCGAGCGGACAGCCCCGGTTTTCCAGAACTGGTCCCTGTTCGATATGGAATTCCACGTAGCCCAAGACAGCGTCTCCCAGTGAAGCTTCGGGAATCTCATCAGGGTTCAATCCAAAATTTTCAATCGCCTTCCGAACGGAAACACCGGATTCATCCTTGCGGCTCAAGAGCTCGGAATCCAATCGGCCCACGAGCGCGCGGCTGCCGATAAACGGGACTCCGAAGCGGACTCCTTCTTCTTCAGAGAAGCCGGCGACTTCGATTCCGAACGGAAGCCTGCGCCCGTTCAGGGATTCGACCAGAGCAACGGCCAGAACCACACCGAGGACGCCGTCGTATGCACCAGCATTCGGAACCGTGTCGAGATGCGATCCCAGCATAATTCGCGGCACTCCCGGCCCCGATCCAGAATAGTATCCTCGCTGGTTTCCGGCGGCATCAAGTGCCACGGACATTCCAAGAGCGTTCATCCAGGAGGAGATTTCCCGGTGGCAATCGCGCATCGGCGCCGAAAGAAAGGTCCGCCGCGTGCCGCCTGCGTCTTCTGAAAACGACGCCAGCTTCTGGCAGCGCGCAATCACCTTTTCCGCGAGATTTGTAAAGCCACCGCTCGTCCGCACTCGATTCTACCTTGCTCAAGGCACGCGCCTCGCGGGACTCAGAACTCCCGGATAAGCTTCGCCGCTCCCCACCCGGCCACAACGAGCGCCAACAAAATCTGCCAGCCGTACCGGTTCCCATAAGTCGCGACCGGAAAATGATTGCTCAACATCAGAAAGACGACCGGCACTGCCATGTACGTATTGTGCTGGGACCGCAACTTCGCTTGCGCGCTCAGCGATGCATCGAACTTCTCGCCTGCCGCCGCTGCCGCAATCATCCTGCGCTGCACGGGCAGAATGCGCATCCACACGTTCAAGGTCATGATGGTACCGAAGATCGCTCCCACGTGGATGTACGCAGCGCGGCCGCTGAACACGTGCATCAATCCCCATGCCGCCGCCGCCGTCATCACCAGACCAAATCCCGCGAACGCGGCCTGCGACTTTCCCAGGGGCGACCGCACGGCCAGATCGTAGATGAACCACCCTGCCACCAGGGCACCCAATCCGATCGCGATGCCCGCTTGCTTGGAAATATCCGCAACGTCCGGATCGATAAGCCCATCCCCCAGGTAATACACAAGGGCCAGGAGAACCACGCCCGCCAGCCACGTCATGAGTGCTTCCCAGCGAAACCAGCGGACCTGTTCCGGCGCCACGCCTAGCGACTTTTGTTTCTCGACGGTGTAAAAGCCTCCGCTGTGCACCATCCACACTGCCGGAGCTGTGCCGTCCGTGGCCGTTCTCTTCTCGATCTTTCCGAACTGGCCGTCAAGCCACGTGAAGTAATATGTCTGCCCGACCCACATGATCCCGGCGAACACGTGAAACCACCGCAAGCTGAGGTTCAGCCATTCTCGGATCGAAGAACTCATCTCAGCTTCCCCGGTACGTCGTGTAGCCGTTTGGGCTCAGCAGCAGCGGGATGTGGAGGTGCGATTCCTCTCTTCGAACTCGAAATGTGATCTCAACCACTGGATACAACCCCTGCGTCCCGGACGACGCGAAGTAAGCCGAGGTGTCAAATGTCAAGCGGTAAAGCCCTTCGCGCAGTGCATCGCCTTCGGGCAGCAACTGGCTGCACCGTCCGTCCTGATCGGTTTGCGCAGAACCCACAGGCGACCACTTACCGGATGGGTTTTGACGCTCTAACCGCACAGGCATGCCTGAGGCAGGTTTGCCTTGGGCCGTATCCAAGACGTGAGTTGAAATGCGATTCATCCCCAAAGCCACTTTTTCAGACGGATGTGCATGATCTGCCGCTGCTCCTCGGCGGCTTGCCGGAGTTCGGCTGCCTCATCATTCTGCAGCCGGCGCCGCAGAATCTCCAGGATTTCACTCGCTGATTTGCCTGTGGCGCACACGATAAAAATGCGGCCAAACTTCTGCTCGTAGTCACGATTGCCCTGCGCCAGGGCGAGCTTGATGGCATCGTCGGCTGTTGAAACCTTTTGTTGTTCTTGCGCAGACCACGCAGAGGATTGCGCAGGGGCGGCTCTTTCCGCACGAGACTCGCCGATTCGCGGGTGACTCTGGAACGCTTCAAGCCAGTCCGAAGCGCCGAGGCTTCGCCAGGTCACGTCCGACGCCGCAATCACTGACGCTTCGTTTGGAAGAGGCCGCTTGGATGCCATGCCAGCGGCCCAGTTGGTCGAGCCGCAGCAGGGAAGGATCTCGCGGACAGCTTCCTCAGTTCGCAGGCGATTCCAGAGAAGGAGCACCTCGCTCACGCACTTTCTCCTTCAGAGGCAAGCCTCTCTAGAAACTCGACGACAAGATTGCCTGAAACGGCTGCTCGATATCGAGCCGTTGAGCGGATATCGTCGATGGGCCGAATTTCTCCGGTTACGCGCCTTCTTGCTGCCTCCAATAACGACGGCGCAATCTTTTTTCCGAGCAGCTCTCGCTCCGTTGCAACCAAGCGAAGTGGAATCGGCGCCACGCTTCCGAGAGCGAGGCGGACATCCTGGACCGTTCCGTTTGCGAGGCGGCCCAATGCAGCGAAGCAAACCTTGGCAATGGCTTGAGCATTGCGGGCCCCGACCTTCCGCGCATGGGAAACGTATCCTGAAAATCGCCGGGGTAGAAAGATATCTCGAATCAATTCGTCCGGGGCAAGGGCAGTTTGCTTGTAGGCGATATGAAAGCTCCGATAAGGCAGTTGGCGCTCACTGCGCGCCGAAACCAGCGTCAATTCGGCGTCATAAACGAGCAGCGCGGGCAAGGAATCGGCAGCCGGGGACGCATTCGCAATATTTCCGCCGAGAGTTCCCCGGTTCTGGTTTGCGATTCCGCCGGTCCAGGACGCGGCCGTGGCCAACAGCGGGAACTCCTGAGAAACGATCGGGTGCATTCGTAAAGCGGCATAGGTGCAAGCGGCGCCGATGCGAATTCGATCTGGAAAAACTTCGATCTGCCGAAGCTCGGGGATATTCCAGATGTTGACCAGTTTTCGGTTGGGCAGTTTTCCAGCCGCGTACAAGACCATCACATCGGTGCCGCCGGCGATGGGCAGCCACTGAGCCGGCTCGGCAGCCAGCAGAGAAAGAACGGCCAGCAGACTCCCGGGTGATGCGAGACAGTAATCGGCTGGATCGGCTCTCATTTTCCGACTCTTCGCCGGGCGGCCGTTGCAACGGCTTCGAAAATCTGCATATAACCGGTGCAGCGGCAAAGATTCCCCGCGAGCCCTTCCCGTATTTCTGCCAGCGTGGGTTCCGGTTTTTTGTCGAGAAGGTGCACGGCCGCGAGAATCATACCCGGCGTGCAGATGCCGCACTGAGCGCCGCCGCATTCGAGGAACGCTTCCTGCAGAGGAAGCAGTAAAGCGTGCGCTGACATCCCCTCGATGGTGACAATGTTCGCGCCGCTCGCTTGCGCCACGGGAATGAGGCAGCTATTCACCAGCATGCCGTCCACCAAGACGGAGCACGAGCCGCATTCGCCTTCGCCACATCCTTCCTTCGTGCCGGTCAATCCGAGTTCATTTCGCAGCACATCCAGTAATCTTTCCATGGGGTGGGCGAGCACTTTCTTGGTCTCGCCGTTGACCGTAAAGAAAACATCGCGTTTTGCGCTGGTCTCTAGGGAGGGAACCATCTCATCTCTCACATTGAAAAGGAAGCTTTGGAATCAAGAGACTGGGCGCTAAGAGCTTCAAACAGATCTTCTGGTAACAGAGGAATCGAATTGAAGCGAACAGCGGTTGCATCCTCCACGGCGTTTAGGATCGCCGGAGCGGGCCCGTCCATGGGAAGCTCTCCAATGCCTTTGGCGCCATGCGCACCGTGAACGTTGCCGATTTCTTCAAAGAAGACGCGGATCGGCGGCAGGTCCGCGGAGGTCGGCATGATGTAATTGGTCATCTGGTTGTTCACCATGCGTCCATTCTGCCAGACCACTTTTTCATAGAGGGCGAAGCCGATCGCTTGAGCCACTCCGCCTGTGATTTGGCCCGCGGCCAATACTGGGTGAAGGACCTTGCCGACTTCCTGCAGGGCAACGAAGTCATCCACGGTCACGCTATAAGTCGCCAGATCAACGGTCACCTCAGCCACGTAGACGGCCCACGCGAAGGCCGCGTAGGCCTCGCCTCGATAATGTTCATCGTCCCAATAGATATCGGCCGGGGCTTCATAACGGGTATAAGCCTTCAGCGGCCCGTGCGCGACGATGTACTCACGGCACGCGACGCGAAATTGCTCGGGAGTGTACTCGTCACCGAGAAGACTGGTTTTCGCAAGCGTTTGCCTGATGCTGATCGCGGCAGACTGCACCAGTTTTCCCACGATCATCGCCGTGCGCGATGCTACCGTGGGGCCACTATTTGGGACCACCGCTGTGTCCGGCTGGGCGATGACTACGTTTTCATAAGGTAGCCCAAGGGCCTCGGCGGCAATTTGACAAAGCACAGTATTTGTTCCCTGGCCGAATTCCGCGCTCGAAACGAGCACACGAACGCTGCCGTCGGCGCCAGCTTCCACAGCGACCAAAGAATTCAGATAGCGTTCGCCTGAGCCCGTGAATCCCGCGCCATGCAAAAAAGCGGCGATTCCCATTCCTTTCCTGCGCAGTCCATACTTGTTTTCTCGCGCAAAGCGCGCCTTCTTCGCGTGGTAGTCCGAGAGTTTCAGCGCCCGGTTGAGCAGATGATCCAAATCGATTTCTTCGCGGATGGTCTGCAGCGTTGTTGTCGTCTGGCCTGGCTTCAGAAAATTCCGCCGGCGGACTTCAATCGGAGAGATCCCCACGACCTGGGCGATGCGGTCCATGTGCCGCTCCATGGCGAAGAGGCTCTGCGGCGCGCCAAAGCCGCGGAAGGCGCCGTGAGGCGGCGAATTCGTCGCCACGGCCTTTGCGCGAATGCGCACACTCGGCCAGTAGTAAGGACCGCCAGCGTGAATCGTGCCGCGCGATAGCACGACCGAGGACAATGTGGAGTAGGCTCCGCCGTCAATGGTGAACTCAATCTCGCCGCCGAGAATCTTGCCATCCTTGCCGACGGCGGTGCGATGGCGCGTCCGCGAAGGGTGGCGTTTCGTCGTCGCGGCCATGTCTTCCATGCGGTCGTAGACGATTTTCACCGGCCTGCCGGACTTGATAGCCAGAAGCACCGCATGCGCCGCAATCATGGAGGGAAACTCTTCTTTTCCGCCAAAGGCGCCGCCGGTCTCCATTTGCACGACACGAACTTTCTCTTCGGGAAGGCCGCAAAGCGCCATCAGAGCTTTGTGAACGTAGTACGGACATTGCAGCGAACCCCAGACGGTGACTCCTTTCTCCGGATCGAAAGATGCGATGACTCCATTGTTTTCGATGTAGAGCTGCTCCTGCGCCCCGGTGGAGTATTCGCCTTCCACGATGTAAGCTGCTTTTTTCCACACCGCGTCCACGTCGCCCTTCTCGACCAGAAAGGTCTTGAAGACGTTGTCAGTGCCCCAGATGATCGTGGATTGTCGCTCGCTTTCTGAAATGGTATGCGCCACTGGGAGTGGTTCGTACTCGATAGAAATCGCCTCGACGGCCTTGCGAAGTTTGTGACGATCCACGTGGGCCAGGAGGAGAATCGGTTCTTCGGGATGATTGACGGTCTCTGCGGCGAGGCAAGGTTGGTCGTCAAGGATCAGAACGATGCAATTTTTCCCTGGAATGTCTTTGGCTGTGACTGTTACAAACTCTTCCCAAGGAATGCCCAGGCCATAGGCGATTTTCCTGATTTTGCCCCGCGCAATTGTGCTGCGCACGGTTGCGCCGTAAAGCATGCCGGGCAAAACCATGTCGTCCACATAGCGCGCCGCCCCAGTGACTTTGTCGCGACCTTCCTTGCGGGGAAAAGGCGCCCCGACAATGTGATGCTTTTGCAACTTTGCCAACGCCACCCTTTCGCTCGACAAATCAGATAGATGCGTCGTTACGGTGGAAAGTGCCTCGAATGGAAACTGTCATCGGGACATTGTGAACGCAAACGCTTATAAATGGTTTTGCGAGCAATATTCTGAAGCAAGGGGCGAGAGTTTCAAATGTCTATTTGAGCTTTCCATCGATCTACTGGCGCTGAAATTCGCGCCCGGCCGGTTCTCCTGGATACTCGCCCTCGGCAAATACGCAATTCCCTCGCAAGTAAGTGGCTTTCACGATCCCACGAAGTCGTTCCCCTAGATAGGGTGACAGACGATGACGATATCGCAGATGATGCTCCGTCACGATGAATTCGGTCTCAGGCTCAAACACAACGAAGTCCGCATCGTAACCCTTCGCAATGCAACCCTTATGCGATTCACACCCCGCCAGCCGCGCCGGGCCTTCGGCCATCCATCGTGTGATGTCCAGCAGGGTGAAACCCCGGCTGCTAGCCTCGGTCCACATCACCGGCAACGTCAGCGAAAGGCTGGAAATCCCGCCCCAAGCCGTTCGAAAGTCTCCCTCGTCGAGCCGCTTCATTGTTGGCGGGCATGGAGAATGATCCGTCGCCACCAAATCAATGACTCCCTCTCGAAGTCCCTGCCACAGTTTTTCGCGATTCTCGCGGCCGCGAATCGGGGGAGCACACTTGAACAAGGTCTGGCCATCCGGGATCTTTTCGGAAGAAAGATGCAGATAATGCGGACACGTCTCGACGCTGACCGGCAGGCCTTCTGACTTGGCTCCGCGCAGTATCTCCAGCGCTTGGCTCGTCGACAGATGCACGATGTGCAGGCGGAAATGGTATTCGCGGCAGAGAGAGAGCATTAACCGAATCGCCGAAAGCTCCGCCTCATCCGGGCGCGATTTCAGATACGTTTCATACTTGCTCCAATCCGCTTGCGCCAATTGACACGTTGCCATGTCCACCGGGCCGGGCAGCTCCGCGTGCACAAGCAGCGGAAGCCCCGTCTGCTCCACATGCGGCGATGCCGCGCGCAGTTCCGGCTCGCTGACCATGGTGAAGCCATCGATGCCAGGATGAATAAGGAAGCATTTGAATCCCGCCACGCCTGCCGAAGCCAAATCTCTGATGTGTTCCTGGTTGTCGCTAACGACGCCGCCCCACGCCATCCAATCCACGTGACATTGGCCTTTTGCCGCTTTGCGCTTGGCTTGGAGCGCCGCAACCGTGGTGGTCGCTGGCAAACAATTGAGTGGCATGTCCACCAGCAGCGTGAAGCCTCCGGCTGCGGCCGCGCGCGTCGCCGTTTCAAAACCTTCCCATTCCGTTCGCCCGGGTTCATTGATATGGACGTGAGAGTCCACCAGTCCCGGAAGCATTGCTGCATCGCCAAAATCCTTCACGGAGACTCGTGCGGGGATTTGGTCTGGCGGAACAACATCAAGGATCCGTCCATCTTGCACGAACACACCGGCCGGATGGATTCCTCCCGAGGTGATTACCCGTTGAGAAAGAAAGGCTTGGAGATTCATCGGCGGAACCTTGACGTCATCTTAGAATGGGATTGCACGCAAGAATGAGGTTATCGCAACCATCCGCAGGCGCATAATTCGCGCAATGTTTTGCACAACGACGTTCTAGGGGCCAAACGCAAATCGCCACAGCATCCCGTGACTAAGAAGAGAAAGGCACGCAAGCGCGGTCAAGCGCGACGGCGTGACACGCGGCAGGATCGTGAAGGCGATCAATCCCAGGAAGGGCGCTATTTGAAGGACGTACCGATCATAGAAGGGCAAGTTGCCGCCCACTCCAAATTGCTCCACGATGAAGAACGCGACCGCGAATATTGCGAAAACGACTGGTGCGCGGGAAGAGAGGGAATGTCGCTGCTCCCAGAGCAGGCAGCACACAGACGCGGCATTGTAGATCACCCCAATCGCGATTACCGCAAAGAGCACTGTCCCCCCGTAAGGCAGACGCGAGGCCATTCGAATCAGCGAATTCAGCGGCCCCGGCTGCAGAAACAAAGAACTGAAATAGGTGACGCCGATTCCTCCCAGGACCGCAACCAACAGCCCAATCTGACGCTGGGTAGCCTTTAACCGGAACATCGCGGGAAACGTGAGCGGCAGGAGATAAGCCGCAGCATAAAAGGCAACAACAATGGGCCGAGACAAATTCCGGCCGACCGTGGCCTTCCACGCGTGGTTGTATGAGGTGCCCGTGGCCATTCCGGGACTTGAGATGCCTTTCCAGACCAGGACCAGGAGGATTACAGGTATTGCGGTGAGTACGAGCGATAGAATCACGCCCGCCAACCAGCGGAACTTTTCTTGGGAAGCAAGCCGTCGCCATTGGTAGAACGCAAAGAGCGCAGCCGCGGGCAGTAACGCTAGGTAGTATTGCCGGCAGGTCACCGCCAGCCCCATCAATATGCCTCCGAGCATTCCCAGTGCAAAGAGGCGTGGCGTTATGCTCGGCCGCGAGGCAAATTCAATCCAGGCGAGAATCCCCGCTACAGCGAAAAGCAGCGCAGGGCCTTCTGTCAATATGGTTGCAGTTGCTTCAAGCGTGTGCGGAAAAACGAGCAAAACTAACAGCGCGCCGTACCATAATTGTGGAGAGCTACTGTACTTTGCGCCAATGAGCACTCCCGCTCCGAGTAGCAACCAACTCATGAGGTTCGCAATTCGTGCATCGCGTAATTCGTCGCCACCCAGGAGACGAACTCCCGCGGCCATCCACAGGAAACTGGTCGGACCTGGCGGATTCCTCTGTGAAAGAAGCGTACCAACCGAAAGACCCCGGGTGGCGTAATTATGGACGTCGAAAATGTTATAGGGGTCGTCGTAGGCCGGACGGTTGACCAAGCCAATAAAAAGAACCGCTGATATCACATTCGCAGCGAATAGCACAATAATGAATCGACTGATCCTAGCGCTATCTGACGTCTCGTCGAAAGCAGAAAAGGTGCTCCTCGAGAGACGCCTGGTGGACGACTGTGGCAAGGTAGAGGATTCATCCCCCATCGCGCTCCGCCTCAAGAACAGCCATCAAGGATGTTCCCAGAACTCTCTGTGGAATCGGCTCACACCGGGAAATTAATCCCAGCAAGCGGTTGATGAGGTCACCTCGCGAATCGAATCCCGCGGAGATGATTCTGTCCTGGTCGCGTCCTCCCAGGAGCCACAGCTTCCGCAGCAAGAGAGTCGGCACCAATGGCAGGCCCCAGTAGGTACACTTGCTCATTTCAAGATGGTTCCGATTTGCGGTATCCCCCAGGGAGCGGAGCGAATAGCGCCTCACGTGACCCGCCGCCACGTCATAGGCAGAATAAGCCCACATTCCAGCCGGGACGTTCACGATCAACTTTCCGCCAAGGGCAAGGTGAAAAAGTAGCGCGTTGAGGAAGCCGTCTTCATCCGTGATGTGCTCGAGAACATCGAACAAGAAAATCAAATCGAATTTTTCTCGGAGAGCTGGATTCCTTTGACAGACGTCGTAGCAATTGACGGCACTGCTGCAGCTAACATTCCGTTTCAGGGCGGCCTCGTTTAAATCGAACCCGGTGACTTCCCTTCCGTAAGCCTGTTCGATTTGGCGTTGAAGTAGACCGTTACCGCACCCGATTTCGGCGATCTCTCGAGCCTTGGCGATCAGACTCCCCGCCAACCGTCGGAAGACGTAAAAACGTCGGCGGATCCAGAAGTGCTCCATGACGGCGATCTCAAACCAACGATCAGCCATACTGACTTCCGCCGGCGCCGAAAGATATCTTATGTTTTTCAAGAAACCCATCTCGGGTCCGACCGCCAAGGAAAAGTGTCTGCGCCTGTCACAGAGTTAACCGAAGAACTCGCGCTCCAGCATCCGTCCAGAACGGCCCGCCTCTGCCGGCGTATCTCCCGGTCCGCCTTTGAAGCTGCCCGCAACGCGCTCGATGACATAAATCGGACGGGCTTTCGTTTCTTCGTAGATGCGACCGACATATTCGCCAATCACTCCCAGGAAAAAGAGAAGCACGCCCGACAGAAACGTAACTGCCGCAATCAGTGCGGTGAAACCTTGGGGCGACTGTTTCAGAAAGAATCTGAAGTATAGGGCATAGAAGACGTATAGCGTTGAAACGCCGATTGCCGCTGCGCCCAGCAGAGCCGCGGCTCGGATCGGAACGATCGAAAAAGCGAAAATCCCGTCCGTCGCGAGCTTGAGCAGCCGCAAAAGGCTGTACTTGCTCTTCCCCGAGTGCCGTTCTTCGCGCTCAACGGGGATTCCCGTTTGTCGAAAGCCCACCCAACTCCGCATTCCCCGCAAGTAACGGTGATGTTCAGGCATTCGCCGGACCTGATCGATTACGCGGCGGGACATCAAGCTGAAATCTCCCGAATCCAGCGGCAGCCGGACGTCCGAAAGTCTGGCCATCATTCTGTAAAAGACAAAATAACAAAGGCGCAATGGCCAGGGTTCCTTGCGCCGGATGCGCTTCGCGTAAACCACGTCGTAACCCTGTTGCAGTCGTTCGACAAATTGCGGGATGACTTCAGGGGCATCCTGCAGATCTCCATCCATCACGACCGCCGCATCTCCGCTGACGTGATCGAGCGCTGCCGTCAGCGCGGCCTGATGACCGAAATTCCGCGAAAGTGAGATCGCCCGGATTCGGGAGTCCTGCCGAGAGGCCTCTTCGAGGATCGCAAAAGTCCTGTCGATGCTCCCGTCATCCACAAAAACAATTTCGTGTGGGCCGCCGGGAATCTGGTCAAGCACAGCACACGTCCGGCGCAGGAGTTCTGGCAGGACGCTCTCTTCATCGTGCAGCGGAATGGCAATGGAGAGACGGAACGCAGGATTCATGGTCTCGCAATTCCTTCCAAATGATCATGATGGCTGCTGTCTTTGTGGATTCTTCACCGCCCAATTTAGGTTGCATGGCAGTCCAGTTTGTACCACAAACTAAACGAGCCACTCCGCAAACTAGTTTTCAATGCAGACTAGACTAAGTCACCGCCATCTCATTCGCGGCACGGTTCCCGCTGCGATGATACAAGACACGGTAATATAACTCACGACTGGAGTTTATTCCCCCAAAGACGAAGAGTTCCCGGACGGTTCGTTGATTAAAAGACGCAAGGGGCGAACGACAGGCAAGCGGGATGAGTAATTCAGAGATTTGGAATAGCGGCGCGGGCCACCACACCATCATCGGCGGAGGCCATAGATTCGGCGAAAGTGAGCCGCGGTGCGCGCAGTAAAAGAAACAGTTCGCCGGCCCAAAGCAAAATGTCCAGCAATCGTCCCCGCTCGAGGTTGCTCAACTCTTCGCACTGCAGGCTGACGTCGAGCGCCTTCCGCGAGCACTCCTCGATGAATCCGCGCATCGCGGCCAGGTCGATAGGCTCCGAGGTGAATTTCCGGCCCCGCGGATCAAGACCGTCAAGCTTCTCGTAACAGCGCAGCAGGAAGTGGTTCACGCACAGAATCTGTTGACCCAGTGAAGTAATCGTGGCGCGGCCACAAGAACCCACGCTGCAGTTTCGTTTCCGATGCATCGTATCCATTCCCGCCAGACCCCCTGATTCAATTCCACGGCCAATTTCATTCCTCGATCTTTCCCCCAGAGTTCAGATACGCTACGCGACGCACACCCTTTCATCTTCTGAAGGAAGTTGCTGCACCATCGAACACTCGCCGGCCCCGCCTCCTTCCGGCTGAATCGCAGCTAAGACCGGCAAATGCGCAACCATGGTTTGCACTCGCAGGCAACGGTCCAGGTATGGCGCCAGCAGCGCGTGCACCCAGCGGGCATTCTCGCCGCAGCGTTTCCGGTGGTCCTCGCCAGCCCACAATGTGACTACCGTGACCAGACGCGCTTCCTGGTCGGAAATCATCACCAGACATCCAGCGAATCCACTCACTTCTTTCAGAGCTCCAGCAACCGCCGTGGGTATCGTCGCTTGCACCCTGTGCGCCTCTTGAGGTTTTGCGACAAATTCCACACTCAGCGCAGTCACAACCGAAGCGCAGGCCGCTCTGCTCGCAATTGGATGGGGCTTCAAAACTGACGTCTGGGAAAATGCAAACGCGCCATTACTTGAAATACCCACATGACGTACCGGACTGGCCACAGATCCTCCATGGTTCTAGCCCGCCTCAAGAAGAGGGGAGGCGCATCCTCGCCCGTTCAGGGCAGGCTCAGATGCGCCCACTGGGGCACATGGGGACCGGGGAGCGTTCCCCATGGATAAGGACTCCCGAGCGTACGGGGTTCCTGCAGATGGGTAGTGCATCAAACCGCAATTCCGTTTCAGCCGCGCGCAAATGAATCATCTGTTTTATTGCCCGCCGGGAAAGGCGACGATATACTCCAGCAAGAATCCGGGGCTTGCATGGACTTCTTTGCCTTCGACAAAGCCTATGTGGAACGGCTGCGGGACGGGGATCCTCCGACCGAACACCACTTTGTCGCCTATTTTGAGCATCTTCTGCGCATCAAGCTTAGGTCCAGAATGCTGACCAATGACAAAGTAGAGGACTTGCGCCAGGAAACGTTCATTCGCGTGATTGCGGCGCTACGCCGTGAGTTTACTTGAATATTACCGAACTTCCGCCCGGAATCAGCCCATGGAGGATTCGCACCTGGAAATCCCGGACAAGGTTCTCGACCTCGAGGGCATGCTCGTCACCAAGCAATCTTCCGAGCGCGTTCGCCGGATCCTGGAGGGGATGCCGCGGCGCGACCGCGACCTCCTCCGCGCCATCTTCTTGGAAGAAAAGGACAAAGACGTCGTCTGCCGCGAATTTGCCGTGGACCGTGACTATTTAAGGGTGCTTCTGCACCGCGCCAAGGATAAGTTCAAGGTTTTGTATGAGAAAGGCCAGCTCGGGGTCGCTCACCGGGCCGCCCACTGAGGAACCAGTGAAACGATATTGCAACCTCCCGCACTACCTATCGGGTGGCACAAATGGACCATAGTGAAGCGGTACGACTGCAAGCCGCTGTAAAGTATGTGCTCGGCGAACTTCCCCCAGCCCAGCGCGACGAATATGAAGAGCATTGCTTCGACTGCGCCGAGTGCGCGCTCGATCTCAAGGCTGCTGCGGCTTTTGTAGACACAACTCGCGAAGTGATGCGTGCCGAACGGCAAAACTCCACAGAACGGAACGCCATGCCAGCCCGCAGCGGCTGGTTCAATTGGTTCCGGCCCGTTGTCGTCGTTCCCGCCTTCGCTGTCCTTCTGCTGGTCATTGGTTATCAGAACACGGTCACGATACCACAGGCTAAAAGAGAAGTTGCAGGCAGCCCCGCGCAATTCTTCACGTCGTCTTATTCTCTCCAGATGGCCAACGTGCGCGGCGGTGACGAAGTGAAGGTGCAAATCCACCCCAAGGAAAGTTTTGAGCTCAAGTTTGACTTTACCCCCTCGCGCTCCTTTGACAGTTACATCTGCCAGCTTCAGGACCAGTCAGGCCGCCCGTTGCTGCAGCTTAGCGTCCCCGGAAGCAGCGCCAACAAAGAAATGCATCTCGTTGTTCCGGCAGGACTTGTCCAGCCGGGCAAATACGCTCTGGTGTTCACCGGCGCCCCGGGCTCAAAGGCTCGGCCACTCGCTGATGAAGTCCTGCGCCTCACCTTCGCTATTGAATTCCTTCAGTAAATGAATGACCATGTGACCCCAAATTAAGTACCGAGGTGTCTCCAATGCCGGTTCCCGTCAAGAGAGTCTTTCACTATCATGCGAGCGCACATGCCCTGAGCGGCCAATTCACCCGGCCGGTTCAGCATCTCATTGAAGTGCAAGCTGCAACCACGCTTCCGACCATCGGCGGTCACGGCAACGCGCGCGTTGACGATTTCCGCTTCAATGACTTTGTCTCGTTTAAGGCTGGCTATACTCATGTATCGGGCAGTGAACTGCGCGAAGGCGACAAGGTCTTTCACACTACTCTCGTTACGGCGACTTTGGAGGGCCTGAACTTTCTTGATGTTGTGACTGCGGACCGCCTTGTGGCGCGAATCTCTTCCTACCACGTTTTCGAGGAAAAGGAGTCTCATTTCAGTTTTGTGGGCACTAAATTCGAAAACCTTCGGATCGCGGGCTATCCCGTGGAAGTGGAACTCAATGAGCGTCTCTTCGCGCACCTCGGAACTTTCGACAAAGTCAGGAAAGAGTTGGAAACCGATCAAGAATTCCGGAAAATGGCAGAGGATCCTTTTCAGACGGGACAGCGACAAAAGCTGGATGATGTAAACGGAGAGATCCTTTGTTCGCTCATAAAGAAAATGAAGACGGGCGCCCCCGGCGTGACGGTGGAGGGACACGCCTTCAGTGTCCATCATTTTGGAAGAGTCTACTTGGCGGAAACTCTCACGAGCCGCTGCAAGAGAACGTTAACGATGTTGCGGTTCGAATTAGGTTCTCCCGTGTCAGGGAGTTCTGCCGCCGGCGAGGTTGTCGGAAACGGCGAACCCTGGCCGTAGTCTGGTTACTGACCTGCACTCTGTGGTTCCCAGCCTCAGCGTGCAGACGCCCGGCAAATCCATCCCCTCAGCAGGTCTACCAAGAGGCTTGGCTCAAACTAAAGCGCGGTGACCAAATGGCCGCCCTTGCGGAAGTAGACGCGGCCTTGCTCCGTTTTTCCGCTCCAGCCTCGGAGCGGCACTGGCGCTTCATTCTGCTTAAGGCTGAGATCCTGGTTCAGCTGCGGCTGAACAAGGAAGCGCTTGCGCTGATCAGGGAACCCATCCCTGATATCTATGCGAAGACTGATCTCGCCGTCTGGCAGAAACTGACTCAGGGTATGGCCAACTGCTTCCTTCGGAACTTCGCCGAATCGGCGAAGCTTCTGGTCGACGCCGCGAGCCTGGCTTCGTTATACAGCCCGGGCCTTCTCGGCGAAGTAGCCTTGCGACAAGGAACGCTCGCCTTCGTTCGCGGTGACACTGTGGCTGCCAGCGTGGTCTATTCCAAAACACTCCGGTTTGCCCGCGAGCATGAGGACGCGTTCCTCGAGGCCGCTGCCCTCGGCAGCCTCGGACTCGTCGCTACTAGACTTGAGCACTATGATGAGGCCATTGACTGGGATCAAGAGGCTTTGCAGCTGTCCCGATCTGTCGGGGCACAGAACTCTGAAGCTAGGATTCTAGGCAATCTTGGCTGGGAGTATCTTGAACTGGGTGATTACGAGAACGCACTTGTCCTCTTCGAACAGGCGGAAGAAGCGGCTCGGCAGGGTGGACGCATCTCGTCTCAAATCAATTGGCAAATCAACATCGGCAATGTGTACCTCAATCAGCGCAAATATGACCTCGCTGATAAGTCCTATGAGAAAGCCCTCGCTTTAGCTAGAGCTCGCGACGAGAAGCCTTCGATCGCGGAATGTTTAGAAAACTTGGCGATTGTGGATTTGGAAAAAGGCGATAGCGAATCCGCGCAAAACCACGGCCAGGAGATTCAATCCTTGGTGCAGTCCGTGCAGGACAACGCTCTGGCGCTGAGTGCATCGCTAATTGCCGGGCGAATTGCTTTGAGCAAACATGAATACACTCTGGCGGAACACCGTTTTCAAGAAGTGATCCAGAGTCCAAATGTGAGGAAGTCGCTGCAGTGGGAGGCCGAGGCGCGCTCCGCTCAAGTGTACTGGTCCCAGGGAAAAAGGCAGCGGGCAGAACGCGCGTTCCTACGCTCACTCAGAACCATTCAGAATGTGCGATCTTCAGTGAATCGGGAGGAGTCCCGGCTGTCACTCCTTTCCAGCGGGATTGAGTTTTACGACGATTATGTTGATTTTCTCATTGCTCAGGGTAGGCCAGACGAGGCTTTGAAGGTTGCCGAATTGAGCCGGGCTCGGACTTTGACGGAAGGTTTAGCGTCAACAACCGAAGCTGCTTCGCTGACTACACGCGGGGTTCGTCCACAGCACACCTCAAAAGAACTCAACGCATTGCTGCTCTTTTATTGGGTCGGACACGAACATTCCTACCTCTGGGCGATCACTCCCACGAAGACAGCTTATTTCAGCATTCCAAAGGCCGCTGACATTGAGCCGGTCGTGAAATCCTATCGAAAGTCGTTATTGGGCATGCGCGATGCGCAGGATGCCGGCAGTTCCGAAGGAAAACAGTTGTACGTGATGCTGGTTGAGCCTGCCAAAAACCTGATTCCTCCCGGATCACGAGTCATCGTGCTGCCTTCGGAGAGTCTGTACGGGCTGAACCTCGAGACCTTGGTCGTCCCCGGCCCCCAGCCGCACTTCTGGATCGAAGACGTCACCCTGACCACCGCCAGTTCGCTGACGCTCCTGGGGCATGCTGCGACGCGGCCTGCAACACAAGGAAGGAACCTTCTCCTCGTCGGCAACACGGAGCAAACGAACGCCGATTTCCCCCCGCTGGCGCAGGCACCCGCGGAAATGCAGAAAATCGAGCACTATTTTCCTGATTCCAATCGCAAGGTGCTGGAAGGGAAGCAAGCCACGCCGTCGGCGTATCTCGGCAGCAGCCCCGAGCGTTTTTCCTATGTGCACTTCGTTACGCATGGGACGGCCAGCCACGCGCGACCCCTGGAGTCTGCGGTGATCCTTAGCAAGGAAGGCGATTCTTACAAGCTGTATGCGCGAGACATTGTCCAGCGCCGTTTGAACGCCAACCTGGTGACCATTTCCGCGTGCAACGGTTCCGGCACGCGCGCCTA
>WNFP01001092.1_pt1 | contig 21938 bp, 23 predicted proteins | sample 5400201 | NCBI WGS metagenome assembly WNFP01 (sample SAMN13153355, study PRJNA577476) | soil metagenome | isolation source: 115 cm saprolite under Madrone tree | place: USA:California | collected 2016-06-14
CCTCTCGCCCGATGGCGGAGAAGATCGGCGCCGCGGCCTCGCTTCCCCACTTCTCGTTCTTGGGCTCGTCGAGCAGGACGATCATGGCCATCCGCGGATCGTCGGCGGGGGCGAAGCCCACGAAAGACAGAATGCCCGGCGCGTGCGAATAGCGGCGGGTGGCCGGGTCCATCTTCTGCGCGGTGCCCGTCTTGCCTGCCACTTCGTAGCCGGGGATGGCCGCGTTGTGCCCGGTGCCTTCGCGCACGACCGCGGTCATGATGGTGGTGAGCTCGCGCGCCGTCTCGGGCGAGATCACCTGGCGGATCGCCTTCGGCTCGAAGACGCTGGCCTCGCGGCCCTGGGCATCGAGCACGGCGCGAACGATCTGCGGCTGCATGAGCCGTCCCCCGTTGGCGATGGCCGCGAACGCCGAGAGAATCTGTACCGCGGTCACCGAGATTTCCTGGCCGATGGACATGGTGGCGAGTGACAGCGCCGACCACTTGGCGGGCGCCCGGAGCTGGCCGCGGCTCTCCCCGGGCAGGCCCAGTCCCACGGGCTGGCCGAAGCCGAAGGCCGTGATGTAGCGATAGTAGCGCTCCTTGCCGAGCAGCGTCCCCGCCTTGATCGAGCCCACATTGGAGGAGTTCTGAAGGACCTCGCTGAAGGTCAGCCAGCCGAAAGGCTTCCAGTCGGAGATGACGGCCGTGGCAACCTTGATCTTGCCGTTCTCACCGTAGAAGCGATCGGTAGGCTTCACCACGCCTTCCTCGAGCGCGGCCGCGGCCATGATGACCTTGAAGGTCGAGCCCGGCTCGAAGGGATCGGTGATGGCGCGGTTGCGCCGCTGCTCGTCGGTGGCGGTGGCGAAGGCATTGGGATTGAACGTGGGACGGATGGCCAGGGCGAGGATCTCCCCCGTGCGGGGGTCCATCATGACCGCCATGGCGGCCTTGGAGCGGGTCCGTTGCCACGCGGCCTCGACCTCCTTCTCCGCCAGATACTGCAGGGTGGCATCGATGGTAAGGGCGACACCTTGGCCGGGCACTGATGGCCTGAGGACCGCCGGCGCGCCCGTGACGTCGCGGCCGAGCGCATCACGCTCCACAAGGGCCCGGCCCTCGGCGCCGGCAAGGTGGTGATCCCAGACCTGCTCGACACCGCCCAGACCCTTGCCGTCCAGCCCCTCGAAGCCCACCACCTGGGCGGCGAGCTCCCGGCTCGGATAGAGGCGCAGGCTCTCCTGGAGGAAGCCGAGGCCGGGATCGTTGAGCTCGCGCACGGCCTGCGCCACGGCGGGCGGCAGCTTGCGCTTGACCCAGACGAAGCGCTTGGAGGCATCCATGCGCTTGGCGATTTCCGAAGCCGGCTCGCGCAGGATGGGCGCCAGCCTGCGCGCGAGACGAGGAATGTCGTCGATGCGATGGGGCAGCGCGAAGAGCGACTCGGCGGCCGAGGACTCCGCCAGCACCTGCCCGGTGCGATCCACGATAGGCCCGCGCTTGGGCTTGAGGGCGATGGTCTTGGCGTGCTGGCTCTCGGCCAGCCGGGAGTACTCGTCGTGCTTGACGACCTGGAGATAGCTCAGCCGGCCCAGGATCCCGAGGAAGGCACAGGCGACGAACGCGGCAAAGACCAGCGTCCGGCTCCTCAGGCCCGCCGTCTGGATGGCCGTCATGGCGGCGGAGTGGCCTCGCCTCGCTTCATCCTAGTGGGACCCTTGATGATCCGGGGAGGCGGCGGCCACCGTACGCTCGATAGCCGCGGTGGTGCCCGACCCGCCGGCGACGAATTCGCGCGCGAGCCGCACCTGTTGCTGAGTCGGCGCGACCATGCCGAAGCGGGTCCGAGCCTCGACCTCGATACGCGCGAGCGACTGCAGGCTCGCCTTTTCCACGCGGAGCCGGCGATTCATCTCCTCGGCCTGGGTTCGCGCGGAGCGAAGGGCGTCCAACCGGTAGGATAGCCGCACCTGCTGCATGCGGAGCCCGACCAGACCCAGCACGAGCGCCACGAAGACGCCGGCCGCCGCCGCGCCGGCCAGCATGGCGCGCAGGCGCCGACGATCGCTCTCACGATGGAAGCGCGCGACCTGCTGATCGGCCGTGGACGGGGGCCGGAGACCGAGCGACAACTGGATCGGCATCGTGTGACCACTGCTTGGTTTCATCTCAGCCCTCGCCTCGCCGCCGTCTTGCCTGCGGCATTTCGCCTGCGTCTCGGCTCGCACATCGTGGCTCGCACATCAGGCCTCCATCCGCTGGAGAACGCGGAGCTTGGCGCTCCGTGCGCGCGGATTCTCTCTGGTCTCGTCATCCGACGCGGTGATCGGTGAGGGTTCGAGCGGAGCGAAACCGCGGTCGCGCAGGGCGCGGAAGGCGTGCTTGACAGCCCGGTCCTCGCCCGAATGGAAGGAGATCACCCCGAGGCGGCCCCCGCCCTCGAGAAGCTCGGGAGCGGCCTCCAGCGCCTCACGGAGCGCCTCCGGCTCTTCATTGACGACGATGCGGAGAGCCTGGAAAGTGCGCGTCGCCACATGCGTGCGACGCGACCACGCGGCACGGGGCACCCCGGCCTTGACCGCGTCCACCAGGTCAGCCGTGGTCTGGATCGGCACGCGGTGACGGCGCTCCACGATGCGCCGGGCGATGCGCCGGGCGTGACGCTCTTCGCCGTGGTCGAAGAGAATAGCCGCGAGCTCCTCCTCCGAGGCATCCGCGAGCAGCTCGGCCGCGGTGCGGCCCCGGCTGGGATCAAAGCGCATGTCGAGCGGCTCGTCCTTCTGGAACGTGAAGCCGCGCCCGGAACCCTCGAGCTGATAGGACGAGAGCCCGAGATCGAGGAGGACGGCCGCGGCCTGCTCCACGCCGGCCGCCCGCACATGCTCCCGCAGGTCGCGGAAGCTGCCGCGCCGCAGGGTCACGCGGCCGCCGAAGCGAGCGAGACGCTCTCGCGCCCGCGCCAGCGCCTCCGGGTCGTGGTCGATGCCGAGCAGGCGCGTCTCCGTGCCGCCCGCATCCAACAGCCGCTCCGCGTGTCCACCCATGCCGATCGTCCCGTCCACCACCCAGCCCCCGTGTCGGGGGCGCAAGAGAAACGTCACTTCGTCGGCGAGGACCGGGAGGTGCGCCCCCTCCCGCTCCACACCTAGACGCCCTTTTCGGCCAGCTTCGCCTCGACGTCCTCGATGGGCGCCCCGATCTTGTCGCGCTCGTAGTGCGAGAAGCGCTCGCTGTTCCACACCTCGAAGCGCTCCTGCATGCCGATGATCAACGCGTCCTTGGTCAGACTCTCGCTCTGGCGCAGATCGAGAGGAATCTGGATTCGCCCCTGCGGATCGAAAATCACGTCCTGAGCCTTCGAGAGATATTGGTACTGAAAGGCGCGCCGGAACGGGTCGAGCCGTGGCAGACGACCCACGCGATCGGAGAGCTCGTTGAAGTTTCGTTCGGGGTACACGTCAAGGCCGCCACGTCCATTGGGAACGATGACGAGCTTGTCTCCAAATCCGTCGGCGAGGAGCTCCCGGAATTTCGCGGGAATGCTGAGTCGCCCCTTCGGATCCACCGTGTGTCTGAAATGTCCCCGAAACACGCGCTCCCCTTGGGGGAAAAATCTCTCCCCGGACAATAGATAGACACCACTTCATGGGATTTCATCCCACTAGCGGACCAATCTAAGGCCTGTAAAATTGGGTGTCAAGCAAAAACACCAATTTCTTTGCTAGATCCGGGGCACTTGAGAGGGACGACTGGTGGGGCCAGCCACGAGGTGAAGCTACCGCATCTGGGAGACGGGACGGCTCAGCGCGGCTTGTAGTACTGCATCGCCTCCGGCATCCACGCTTCGATCTGCGTGATGCGGGTTGCGTCGGAAGGGTGGGTCGAGAGGAACTCGGGGGGCTTGCCCGATCCCTTGGCGGACAGCTCGGCCATGCGAACCCAGAGATCCCGCGCCGCGTGTGGGTCATAGCCGGCCTTGGCCATGAGGATGAGACCGAGATGATCGGCCTCCGACTCCTGGGCCCTCCCCCAGGGCAGAAGCACTCCCACCGACGCGCCTGCGCCGAGGGCCGCACTGACGCTCTGGACGACCAGCGGGTTGCCGGAGGAAAGCCCGGCCAAGGTCTCGACGACGACATTCGCTCCCATCTGCTGGCTCATGCGCTCGCCGCCGTGGCGCGCCACCACATGGCCGATTTCATGGCCGAGGACGGCCGCAAGCCCGTTTTCGTCCTTGGTGACGGGGAGAATGCCCGTGTAGACCGCAACCTTGCCTCCCGGCAGGGCGAAGGCATTGACCTGCTTGTCGTCCTGGATGAGCCGGTACTCCCACTGGTATTCCGGATGACCGGCGGCGGCTGCGATGCGCTTCCCCACCCGCGTGACCATCTCGCTCGAGGCGGCATCGTTGGAGAGCTTGGCCTTGCCCACGATTTGCTGAAAGGCCTGCACGCCCATCTCGCTCTCCTGCTGAGGCGAGATGAGCTGCAGCTGGGAGCGGCCCGTGTACGGCACCGTCTCGCAGGCGGCGAAAACGGTCGCCGCCATCATGGTTGCCACCATCGAGGAATAGGACGGGAAATTGCGCATGCGCGCATCCTACCAGATCGGCGCATTCCTCAGCATGACGTGGGTGGCCATCGTCGCCTCGGCCCGCGTCTTGCCCGCTTCGAGCTCGATACGAACCGACGCAATTCGCGCGGGATCGGTCGTGGGGAGGCCATGGTCGTCGAAATAGGCCAGCGTGAAGCGCCGCACGCCGTCGGCAATGGGCTGGGCGCCGCCCCCCGCGTCGCGCCGAAGCGTGCTTTCGCCGGCGCGGAGGACATAGGTCACCCGCTCGTGCGTCGGATCGATCACGCCATTGCCATTGAGATCACCCTGGAAGACGATGCGGGTGGCCTCGGCGACGACCACGGCTTCTATGCCGGCCGATGCGGGATCATAGCCGGCCTCGCGCAGCTCGCGCGCCATACGCTCGAGGGCCGCCCGGATCGCCTGCTGCGCCTCCACACGTCCGGAGCCCCAGCCGGAAGCCGCCAGGCCGGACTGGAGAATGCTGAGGGTGGCGGCCATGAGCAGCGCCATCACTGCGGTCGCGATGAGCACCTCGACCAGCGAATGCCCCGCCTGCTCCTGCTCACGCCGCCCGCCCATGCCGCAGACACTCGGCCGTGGCGGGGCGCGCGTCAATGTCCCTGTTTCGTGGCACCCCGCGACGAGACACGTATCCGTCAGGCGCCGGGGCGCGACTCCGTGTCCCCGGGCACGGAAGGCCGGAAGACGAGGTCGAAAGCCAGCCAGAGGGTCTTGGAGAACGGAAAGAAGAGAACGGGGAGGAGGATCATCAGGGCGATGCCGCCCCAGAAGATGCCGTCCCAGGGCGGGTGCGGCCAGGTCAGGAGCACCACGGCCACCAGCCCGGCCACGAAGGCGAGCTCGGCCGCGATCAGGTTGAAGAGCACGGCGCCCAGGTAGTATCCCTGCTCGCCACGCTCGAAGTAGAGCCCGCAGACGGGACAGCTCTCGCGCACGTCGAACCAGGAGCGGAGCACACCCGCTCCTCCGCAACGAGGGCAGCGCAGGAGCACGGCGCGCCCAAGAAGCCGCGCCACCCGTCCGCCCTGCCCCACCCGCTCGGCCTCAGTCCAGGATGGGCCTGGGCGGGTCCGTCGAGTAGTCGTAGAAGCCCCGGCCCGTCTTGCGCCCCAGATCGCCCCGCTTGACTCGCTTCTCGAGCTCCTTGGGCGGCCGATCGTTCTCGTTCTTCGTCAGCTCATACGTCTCGAGCCGCGCATTGTAGCCGATGTCGAGGCCGGAAAGGTCACCCAACCGGAAAGGTCCGAGCGGGTGATTGAGGCCGAGCTCCACGGCCTTGTCGATGTCGGCGTGATTGGCCACTCCCTGCTCGAGGCAGTAGTAGGCTTCGCGCACGAGGGCGCGCAGGATGCGGTTGACGAGGAAGCCGGGCAGCTCCTTGCGCAGGATCACGGGCTCCCGCCCGCTCCGCCGCGTCACCTCGGCCGTGATCTCCACCGTCTCCTCGGTCGTCCCCTGCCCCTTGACCACCTCGACGAGCTTCATGACGAGGGGCGGGAAGAAGTAGTGCATGTTGACGCACTTCTCGGGGCGCTTGGTCGAGGGCGCGATCTGCGAATTCATGAGCGTGGAGGAGTTGGTGGCGAGGATCGCGTGGGGCGGGCAGAAACGGTCGAGCTTCGCGAAGCATTCCTTCTTGGGCTCGAGGCGCTCCACGATGGCCTCGATGACGAAGTCGGCGTCGCGGGCGGCCTTCTCGAGATCGGGCTCGAGTCTGACGCGCGCGATGGCCTCTTCCATCTGGTCCTTCGTCATTTGACCCTTCTGCACGCGCCGCTCGAGCTGCTTGCGGTTGCCCGCCATGCCCTTCTGAAGCAGGTCCATGGAAAGATCGTTCAGCGTGAGCTGATAACCGTGCAGGGCCGACTGCATGGCGATCTGCGCACCCATCTGCCCCGCACCTACCACGAGGATCTTCTTCACATCGTCGGCGGTCATGGCGTCTCCTCGCTCGTCGAGCGGCGGGTCAGTTGAGGGGCGGCGTGAGCTGCTGCCAGGGCTGGGCGCCCTCGAAGGCGTGGGCGGCGCGCAGCACCGTCACGTCGTCGAAGCGGCGGCCCACGATCTGCAGGCCCACGGGAAGCTTGTCCGCGGTGAAGCCGGCGGGCACCGAGCAGGCGGGCTGGCCCGTCATGTTGAAGGGGTACGTGAACGGGATCCACTCGTACGGCTCGGCGGGACGGCCCGCAATCTCGTTCGGGTTGTCGAGGCCGATCTTGAAGGGCGGGCAGGCCACGGTGGGGGTGAGCATGAAGTCATAGGTCTCGAAGAGCCGGCGCGGGTGCTCCCACCACGCCATGCGCTCGAACCAGGCCTGAGCGTAGGTCGTGGGACCCCAGGCCAGGGTCTCGTCGATGAGGGCGGCGAGCCCGGCGTCGATGTCGGCACGCCGCTCCGCCAGGTAGGGCGCGAGGCGCGCCGCCACGCCTCCACAGAAGATCGCCTTCCACGGCTGACGAGGAGAGGGCCAGCGCGGATTCACTTCCTCCACGCGGCAGCCGAGCTCGCGAAAGCGCTTGGACGCGCGCGCGCACACCGCCACGACCTCGGGATCCACCAGCTTGGCGTAGCCGGGATCGGGCACCCACGCCACGCGCAGTCCCTTGAGCGAGCCCTTGAGGGCCTTGACGTAGTCCACGCGCTCGGCAGGCAGGGAGAAGGAATCACGCGAGTCGGGACCGGCGCACACGTTCATCATGAGCGCAGCGTCGGTCACCGTCCGCGTCATCGGACCAATGTGCGAAAGGCTCCACACCGCGCTGCCCGCCTGGATCGGAATGCGTCCGTAGGAGGCCTTGTGACCGACGATGCCCGCGAAGGACGCGGGAATCCGGATGGAGCCTCCGCCGTCGGTGCCGATGGCGAGGGGCCCCAGGCCGGCGGCCACCGCGGCGCTCGCGCCGCCGCTGGAGCCGCCCGGGGTGCGGTCGAGATTCCACGGATTCCGCGTCACGCCGAAGAGAAGGTTGTGGGTGGCTCCGATCCAGCCGAAGGTCGGCGTGTTCGTCTTGCCGAGCTGTATCGCGCCGGCCGCGAGCATCCGCTCGACGATGGGGGCGGTCTCCGTCGGTACGTTGTCGGCATAGAGCCGCGTCCCGAACGTGGTCCGGATGCCCTTGGTCAAGACGAGGTCCTTGGTGGAAAACGGCACGCCGTGGAGCGGGCCCAGCTTGGTCCCCTTCTTCCCCAGGGCCCGCTCGGCCGCGCGGGCATCCCGCATGGCCTGCTCGGCCGTGAGAGTCACGAAGGCGTTCAGGGTCGGGTTCAGGCGGTCGATTCGGGCGAGCACCTCCTTCATCACCTCGACTGGCGAGACCTTCTTTCGCCGAATGGCGGCGGCCATCTCCGAGGCCGGCATCCAGCACAGCCCATCCGAAGCCATGTCTACTTCCTCCCGTTGAGAGTGTGGTCAGGCGCCGCGCAGGCGCGGGTCCAGGGTGTCGCGAAGGGCATCCCCGAGCAGATTCGACCCGAAGACGGCGAGGCTGATGGCGATGCCGGGGAAGAGCACGAGCCACGGCGCCTTCTGCGCGTATTCGGCGGCGGAGACGGAGAGCATCCGTCCCCACGAGGGATACGGCTCGGGAACGCCGAGGCCGAGAAAGGACAGCGCGGCCTCGGTGAGGATCGCGCTGCCGAGCTGGGCGGTCCCGAGAACGATGAACGGACCGACGGTGTTGGGCAGGATGTGGCGGAAAGCGATGCGCAGATGCGTGAGGCCGAGGGACCGCGCCGCCTCGACATATTGGAATTCGCGGATCGAGAGCACGCTCGAGCGGATGACGCGGGCCGCGCGCGGCATGATCGGGATCGAGATGGCGAGGATGACGTTCGGGATGGACGGGCCGAGGGCGGCGGCCATGACGAGGGCGAGCACGAGCAGGGGCAGACCCTGCAGAATGTCCATGAAGCGCTGGACGACCAGATCCGTCTTGCCCCCCACATAGCCCGACAAGAGCCCGATGATGCCCCCGAGGAGCGAGGCGACCAGGGTCGAGCCCAGACCCACGAGGAGGGAGACGCGGGCCCCGTGCAGGATGCGGGAGTAGATGTCGCGTCCGAGGTGATCGGTGCCGAGCCAGTGCGCGGCGCTCGGGGGGGCGAGAGTGGCGGCGGCATTCGTCGCGATCGGATCGTGGGTCTGCAGCACGTTGGCGAAGATCGCCGTGAACACGATCACGAGCATGATGAAGCCGCCCGCGGCGCCCAAGGGCTTCTTGCGGCAGAAGCGAAGAAGCGTTTCCGGCCAGCCCCGATCCGACCGCGGCGCGGGGAGCGCCACCACCACCATCCCGCTAGCTGCCATAGCGCACCCGCGGATCGAGCACGCCGTACAGCATGTCCACGGCGAGGTTCGAGATGATCACGACCATGGCGATGAACATGGTGAGCGTCTGCACGATCGGATAGTCGCGCCACAGGATGGCCTGCACGAGAAAGCGCGCGATGCCGGGCAGGTTGAAGACCGTCTCGGTGACCACGAGCCCGCCGATCAGGAACGCGAACTCGATGCCGATGACGGTGACCACGGGCAGGATGGCGTTCTTGAGGGCGTGATTCCAGATCACCGTGCGCTCTCCCTGCCCTTTGGCGCGCGCCGTCCTGATGTAGTCCTCGCGCATCACTTCGAGCAGCGCCGAGCGCGTGATGCGCATGATCAGGGCGGACGAACGATAGCCGACCGCGAGCGCGGGCAAGGCGAACTGGATCATGTGGAGCTTGAGGTTCTCGCGGGCCGGCACGTAGGTCATGGGGGGTATCCAGCCTATCCAGGCCACGAGGGCGAGGATGATGACCATGCCGAGCCAGAACGACGGCATGGACAGCCCGGCCAGGCTCACCACGCGAAGGACATAGTCGAGCGTGCTGTCCTGGCGGACGGCGCTGATCACGCCCGTGGGCACCCCGAGCAGCACGGCCACGATCATGGACAGCGTGGCCAGCTCGATGGTGACGGGAAGGAGCGGCCGGATGATCTCCCACGCCGGCAGGTCATACCGATAGGACTTGCCGAGGTCGCCGGTGGCCATGTTGCGCATCCACTCCACGTACTGGGCCCACAGGGGCTTGTCGAGTCCGAGCTCCTTCTCGATGGCCACACGCTCCGAGGGGTTCACGTAGCCGCCGGTGGAGAAGAGGATGTCGACGATATCCCCGGGGGCCAGGCGCAGGAGGACGAAGATCACCAGCGACATCCCGAAAAGGGTGAGCGCCGCGATGCCGAGGCGCTGGGCGAGGTAGGTCTTCACTCCCCGGAGACTACTTGTCTCGCCACACGTCCTGCATGCGGCCGAAGTTGTAGATGTTGTTCTGCGGGATCATATTGTGCACGTAGGGCCAGTGGGAGAAGTAGTCGAGCTTCCAGTCCAGGATGGGCCGCGGCGCCTCCTCCTCGACCTTCCTCTGGAGCGCCAGAACCAGCTCGAGCCGCTTCTGCTGGTTCACCTCCTGGGACTGCTGGTCGATCATCTTCCCCACCTGCTCGCTGCAATACTGGCTGTAGTTGCGGGGCGAGCCGCAGGCGTAGTTCTCGTAGAAGTTGGCGTCCGGGTCGTCGATGCCCAGGCCCGTCAGGTTGGCGCCGATCTGGTAGTCACCACGCGTCGCCATGGCATGCCACTGGGCCGTCTCGATCTGCTTGAGGGTCGCCTCGATGCCGATCTGCTTCAGCTCATTGATGACGAAGGAGGCCATGTCCACGTAGATGGCGATGGCGCGGGTGCCGATCTCGACCTTGAGCGGTTTCTCTTGCGTATAGCCGAGCTCGGCCATGATCTTCCTCGCCTTGGCCTTCTCGTCGGCCGGCTTGCCGTAGCCCGGCAGCGCCGCGAGGCCCTGCTCAGCGATGCCCCAGATGCCCCATGGCTTGGGTGGCAGCGCCGCTCCCGGGACAGCGCCGCCCTGGTGCACGGCCTGGATCATCCCGCGACGGTCGATAGCGTAGCTCACGGCCAGTCGCACCTTGAGATTGTCGAAGGGCGGCTTCTTGACGTTCATGATGATGTTGTCGGTGACCGTTTGCCCCACGGTCGTGACCACCATCTGGGGCACGGCCTTCTTGATCTGGTCCGCGATCGTTTTCGACATCTCGCCCGGGAAGGAGACATCGAGCTTGCCGGCCTGGAGCGCCGACATGCGCGTGCCGCGGTTCTCGATGACAACGTAGCGGATGCTGTCGAGGTAGGGCCGGCCCTTCACGAAGTAGTCGGGGTTCTTGACGTAGTCGACGAATTCGCCCTTGCGCCACTCCTTGACCTTGAAGGGCCCGGTGCCGATGCAGCCCGTGCGATAACTCGCGGGGGGAACGTGAGCGGCGTAAATGGGCGTATAGCCCGAGGCGAACATCATCAGGAGCGAGGGCTGCGGGCGCTTGAGGTGGAAGACCACCGTGTAGGGATCGGGCGCCTCGATGGCCTCGACGTTCGCGTACCAGTCCTTGCGCGGATTGATGCGGAGCTTGGCTGGAGCGTCCGGCGCTTCGCGGAGTACGTCGAAGGTGAACTTGACGTCCTTGGAGGTGAAGGGCTTGCCGTCGTGCCACTTGACGTCCTTCCGGAGAAAGAACACCAGGTTTCTGTAGTTGTCCTGCCACGACCACTTCTCGGCGAGCTCGCCCACGAGGGTCTCGAGGCTCTCGATCCGCTTGAGCTGGTCGAAGACGACGAGGTTGTTGAAGCAGGGCATCGACGGGAAGCTGGTCGAAATGGTCGACGTCTCGTGGACGGCGAAGCCCTGGGGCAGATCCTCGCGGAGCATGACGTTGATGTGGCCGCCCGACTTCGGGGCCTGGGCCACGGCGGGCGCCGCGGTGACGAGGGCAAGAGCACCGATGGCTGACCACAGGGCGGCAGCCATGCGGAAAAACGTCATCGTGTTTCCTCCCCTTCACGCCGGTCGGCGGCGACCGGGCGGGTCGCGCCCTCGGGCGGGAACACCTGGGAGCCTGCGGGAAGCCCCGCGGCACTCGCGAATATACGCGAAGGGCCGGGCGCTCTCAACTCTTCTGCGCTCGCGTTACGCGGCGCGTTACTGCGAGGGGGTGGCCGCCGCCGACTTCTCGGAGCTTCGACGGAGCACGCGGACTTCGGTGGTGACCCACCGCGAGTCGCGGAGCTCCTGGACCACCTCCACCGCGTCGCCGGCGTGGAGATCCTTGAGCGAGATCGGATAGCCGTCGACGCCATAGACCGCCGTGGTGCGCTCGAGCTCGACGCTGACGTAGATGTGTTCCGCCTTGTAGACGAGAATGCCGCTCCCTTCATCATCCTGGGCGATGACGCCGCTCCGTTTGGCGGATTCCGACACGGCGTCGACACGGTTCGCCTCGAGCTCCAGCAATCCCGCGAACGGCCATCCCGCGGCCAGCACCCGGCAGTTCATGGTTCACCTCCGCTCGCGGCCCGCCGAGCGTCTCGACGGGTGAGGAGCTCCTCGAGGGTGACGGGACGCATGCCGCCACGACGGCGCAGCGCGGGCTGGACCACGATGGGGCGGCTGCGGATCCTGTCCGCGAGCCCGTTCCGCACTGCGCGCTCCGCATAGAGCCGAGCGAGGGAGCGGCACATGAGCGGGCGCCCGCGGTTGTAGCCAAAGCGCGCCTTGTACTCCGGGGCGGTGAGCTGATGCGCGCGCAGATGCGTATTGGTCAACTGGCGGAAACGGGCCGCGCAGATGAGACAGACGATGTGCTCCTCCTCCACCGCGAGGCGCGGATCACGATGAAGAGCCGCGAGCAAATCGACAGGCCGGCTTCGGCGGACACTGCCGGCATCGGGTACGGTAGGCATGGGAATCCAGGCCGCGCGGTCCATTACCACACCACCGGGCCGGCATCGGCGGCGACCCCGCCGGCAAAGGCCATCACGGAGACGTACAGAGATGGGCCAATCAGTACGACCATTCGGGTTCGCGTCACGAGCATGGCGATGTCCTTTCGAATTGGTACGAGTTCACGGCTGTGCTCCCCAGGCGACGGGCCACCGAGGCGGCGCATGCTAGAGGCCGTCCTCATTGCACTCGATCATCGTCACGGCTTCACGGGTTGAGCGATCGGCGATCATGCGCACGCGTGCCTGCGCCGCCGGATCCGAGCCGGCGAGTTCGTGGGCTATGGAGAGACCTCGGGCTACCACCTCCTGGTCGCCGAGCCTGGCGAACGCCTCGGTGGCCTGCAGCACCCCGTCCAGGGAGTCCTGGCTGTGGGCGCGGAAGAGCGCGGCCAGATAGAGCCGCCGGGCATCGGGTTCGGCGGCGCCGCGGCTCTGGGTCAAGTCGCCGAGGCGAAGCACGGCATCGCCCGCCGCGATGAAGCCCTCCCACGTGCGGCTGGTGATGGCAGCTCGGTAGGTCTCTCTGCGGGCCGCCGCCGCCGACATGACATCGCCCCGCGCGATGGCCTCCTCCGTCTCGCGAAGAGACGACGCCCATGAGGTGTTCGACCGGAGCGACGGATCGGCTCCCCGCTCCGCCGTCACTTCGAGGACGGCCAAGAGGGTGGCGGCGGCGAGGACAACCGAAACGAAGGCCCCTCGCGCTCTTTCGGTGCTGCTCATGGCGTTCTCCTCGCGGGGCTTTTCGATCCCGCTTCTGGCCACTGCTGCGGAAGCTCGACTGAGTCGCATGCCCCTACAGTTCGCAATTCGAGTGCCACAAAAAATGTGCACATATTCAATAGTTTATGGTGGTCAGTGCACCTGATCAGTGGTCAGCAGTGGTAAGAAGCTGAGCAGTCAGTTGAGCAGTAAGGGTAGAGTAGGCGCGCCATGGATCCCTTGGCCGAACTGGTGGGAGAAAGCCCCGCGATCGAGGCCGTGCGGGACCAGATCAGGCGCCTGGTCGCCCGTCGTGAGACGGGGCGGCGGCTACCCTCCGTGCTGCTCCAGGGCGAGACGGGCAGCGGCAAGGGACTCGTCGCCCGCGTGCTCCATCGGGTAGGCCCGCGGGCGCGCACGCCCTTTGTGGATCTCAATTGCGCCGCGATGCCCGAGCATCTCGTCGAATCCGAGCTCTTCGGCTACGAGCGCGGTGCCTTCACGGATGCCCGCCGCTCCAAGCCCGGCCTCTTCCTGACCGCGCATCGCGGCGTGATCTTTCTCGACGAGATTGGAGAGTTGACGGAATCGACCCAGGCCAAGCTCCTCAAGGTGCTGGAGGAGGGCGTGGTACGCCTGCTGGGAGCGACAGAGACCGAGCCTGCGGACGCCTGGGTGATCAGTGCCACGAACGCGGACCTCGAGACTGCGGTCCGCCAGCGCACCTTCCGCGAGGACCTTTATCACCGTCTGGCCGTGCTCACGCTGCGACTGCCCCCGCTCCGCGAGCGCGGACGGGACGTCATTCTTCTCGCTACGCGCTTCCTCAACCAGGCATGCACGGAATACGGACTGTCTCCCAAGACACTCACCCCGGACGCCGAGGAACGCATCTTGCGCTACCCCTGGCCGGGCAATGTGCGGGAGCTCGACAATGTGATGGAGCGCGTGGCCCTCCTTGCCGAGGGCGACAACGTGACGGCAAGCATGCTCGAGCTGCGGGGATCGTCGGAGGCGGCGAGCGCGGCTCAGGGCCCCGTCACGGCTTCCGCCTCCCTCGAGGAGGCGATGCGCGACCACCTGCTCACGGCGCTGGAGCAGACGCGATGGAATATCTCGCGGACCGCCGTCCTCCTCGACATCTCTCGAAACACCGTGCGCGCCCGGATCGACCGCTTCGGGTTGCCTCCGTCGCCGGGGAGCCCATCGAAATCACGGCGCTCTCCTCCTGCGCCGAGGACCGTCCCCGAACCCGCCGCTGCGCCGGCCGCCACGCGGTCACCCGCGCCCGCCGGTCCTGCCGTTCCCATCAGATGGGACAGCCGCAGGATCACGTTCCTGCGTGCCAGGCTGATCAAGAGCGGTGACGACGAGCTACTCCTCGAAGCCCACCGCGCGCTCGACGTGGTGCTGGAAAAGGCCCAGAGCTTCGGCGGCCACATCGAGGAGCTGAGCCCACAGGGTATCGGGGCCGTGTTCGGCCTCGATCCGGTGGAGGACGCCCCGCGGCGCGCGGCTCACGCCGCCATGGCGATCCAGAAAGCAGCCGAGCGGGGGCGGCGTGAGGGTGCGCAAGGGTTTACCGTCAAGACGGGCATCCACGTGGGAGAGGTGCTGGTCGGCCACGATCGCGTCGGCCCTCGCATCGACGCGGAGAGCGAGCGTGGCCACTGGACCACTCTCGACCGCATGCTCGGCGAAGCGGGGCCCGGCATCACTCTCGTGAGCGACACGGCCATGCCCTTCCTCGAGCGGCGCTTCGAACTCGTCTCGGAGCTCGGGCTTTCCACATCTGCCCATAGGCTCCAGGGCCGCGAGCGAAAGGGCCTGGCGCCCGAGGGGCAGATGGCCGGGTTCGTCGGCCGCGGCCTCGAGCTCTCCTTGCTCACATCCCGGCTCGCGGCAACCAAGGCGGGCAACGGCCAGGTCGTGGGCATAGTGGGCGAAGCGGGAATTGGGAAATCGCGGCTGCTCCATGAGTTCCGGCAGGCGCTTCGCGGCGAGCGCGTCACGTACCTCGAAGGCCACTGCCTCTCGTACGGAGGAGAAATCCCGTATCTGCCCGTGCTCGAAGTCCTCCGCCGCGCCTGCCGCATCGGCGAAGAGGACTCTCCGGACCGCGTGAGGCGACAGGTTCATCGAACGCTGCAGCACCTGGGCATCTCGACAGACGAAGGCGCGCCGTACCTGATGCGCTTTCTCGGAATCAAGGAGGAGACGGAGCATCTGGACGGGGCCACGCCGGAGGCCATCCGGACCCACACCATGCAGATTCTCCGTCAGATGTGCCTCACGTCGACTCGCCAGCGCCCATTGGTCATCGTCATGGAGGATCTTCACTGGGCCGATCCCGCATCGGAGAGCCTGGGGAGTCTCCTGAGCAATTTCAGCGCTATGCCTCTGATGCTCATCTTCACGTATCGTCCCGAGTACCGGCCATCGTGGCTCGACACGTCGCACGTGACCCAGCTTTCCCTGCAGCCCCTGTCGGCCGAGGAGAGCATGAGCCTCCTCCGAAGCATTCTCCCCCCCGAGCGCCTCACCGAGCCGGACGCCCGGGAGATCCTCGTCAAGGCGGAGGGCAATCCTTTCTTCCTCGAGGAGCTGGGGAGAACGGTGCGCGAACAGGGCGCCCTCGCCACCCGGGCTTCCGTGCCTCATACCGTGCAGGCGGTGCTTCTGGCTCGCATCAACCGCCTCGCCGATCGAGAGCGTCGGGTCCTGCAGTCGGCCGCGGTGATCGGGACCGACGTGCCCGCCAGTCTCCTCAGGGTGATCGCCGATCTCGCCGAGCCCGAGCTCAACGAGGCGCTGGCCGAGCTGCGAGGGGGTGAATTCATCTACGAATCGAGCCTGGGCCCTGACGCCGCTTTCACCTTCAAGCATGCCCTCACCCACGAAGTGGCCTACGGCACGCTCCCCGAGCCGGACCGGCGAAGGCTTCATGCGCGGATCGTCGGGGCGCTGGAGGCTTCCGGCGAGCAGTCCCCCGCCGACTTCTTGGATCGCTACGCCCACCATGCGTACGAAGGGCAGCTATGGGAGAAGGCGGCGAGGGAGCTCAATCAGGCCGGACTCCGCGCCTTCGCCCGCTCCGCGAACCGCGAGGCGGTCACCTTGTTCGAGCGTGCCCTCGAAGCGGTGAGACATCTTCCTGACACGCCCGAGTCGCTCTCGCAGGCCATCGATCTCCACCTGGGCATTCGAAACGCGCTGACGCTGCTTGGTGACGTGCGCCGCACCCTCGAACATCTCCGGCAGGCCGCCACGCTCGCTGAGCGCCTCGATGATCAGCCCCGGCTCGGCCGCGCCTTTTCGTTCGCGGCCAACGCCCTGTATCTCTCGGGCGATCAGCGGGGCGCCATCACGGCGGGCGAGCGGGCCCTCCGCATCGCCGATGCGCTCTCCGACTTCAGGCTACGCACCGCGACCTCGATCTACCTCGGCCGGGCCTTCCAGGCTCTGGGCGACTACCGCGGTGCCCTCCGGCTCTTTCACGAGGTGGTCGACTCGCTCCAGGGGGATCTCATGCGAGACCACCTGGGGCTGCCCGTGCTCCCTGCCGTATTCGCTCGGAGTCTCCAAGCCTGGTGCTTGGGGGAGACGGGGCAGTTCTCAGATGGCTCGCGACTGGCTGACGAGGCCATTCGACTCGCCGAGAGCACCAACCATCCGGATACGGGGCTGTGGGCGTATCGCGGGGCCGGGCTCGTCGAGCTGGCGCGCGGAGGGGCTCGGCAGGCCGCGATTTTCCTCGAGCGGGCCCGGGACGTGTGCCGAACGCATGAGCTTCCCGTCTACGTGCCTGTCATCGACTCTGAGCTCGGTCACGCCTATGCCATGCTCGGACGCATGGACGAAGCCCTGCCGCTGCTCGAAGAGGCCGTCCAGCAGGCCACCGGGCGCAAGCAGGTCGCCATCCTCGCCCAGATGATGCTGCGCCTCGGAGACGGGAAGCTCCGCGCCGGCCTCGTCGATCGGCGCGCGGGCTCTAGATCTTTGCCAGAGACAGGAAGACCAGGGCACTCAGGCTCACGCCCGCCACCTTCTGGGAGAGGTCGAGCGTCGTCGAGGCGTGGGCCATCTGGATGCCGCCGAAGGACACTACCTCCGCGCGGTATCGCTCGCGGAGGCACACCACATGCGCCCCCTCATTGCGCGCTGCCGTCTCGGGCTCGGCTCCTGGGGCTGGCCAGGGGCGATCACGCACAGGCAAAGGCCCATCTCACGGAAGCGGTCGGGAGCTTCCGCGAGATGGACATGCCTGGCTGGCTGGAGGAAGGCGCGTCAACTCTCAAGAGTCTCTGGTGAAGATGTCACGAACCTGACGTCTCGAATTTCGAGACCGTGCCGCTTGGCCAGTGCCCGAATCTCGAGGGCGAGGCACTCGGCGGAGCGGCGATCCAGATCTCCGCTCAGCTCGATTCGCTGAGCGCGCGCGGCCGCCTCTTCGGGCCCGTCATTCATTGGGCGGCGCCGTGTGGCCGGTGGCGATCCGCTTGACGGACACCCCGTGGTCCGCCACGAAGGCCGCGATGAGAGCCTCGAGTTGCCTGTCGAAGGCGTCGGCCACCTCGACGGGCATGGTGCCAAGGATTTCGATGATGATGAGGGCCCTCGTGCCCGCATCGACGAATCCGGTATTGTCCTGTCCCATCGGTCACCCCCTGTAGTCGGCCATCATCGATAGGCCCCTACGGCATTTTGCGTGTCAGCCTTCTGGTCGCGGGTCAGCAGCGTATGCTCGAAGTCGTGGTCCGGCCGCATCAAATTCTGCTTGATCTCCAGCGACACCGTCGGGTCGGCATTCTGACGAGGGCACGGCGTCAAGTCGAAATCCTTGTGGCCGGGCGGCGGACTTCCGTCCTTGCATGTGTGCGGCATGGTCAGGGCGTGTCCAATCTCGTGGGCGATGAACCTGGCACAGGTCGGGGGCAGCATGACGTGGTCGATTCCCGGAGTGGCCGGATTCTCGGGGAATACACACATCATGTCGATCCACACCGCGGCCGTCTCTTGTCGGGTCGAGCTGCCGTAGTAGATGGACGATCCTCCCGTCCCCGTCTTCACCCAGAGATACACGTTCAGAGCCTTCACGTCACGAGCGTTGTACCGCTGGTTGACCTCGTGATAATACCGATCCCACTCCGGCCCCTCCCCGGGGACGGGGACGATGACCGTCGCCTTCTTGTCCGGACGAAGATAGGCCGGGGCATAGGGACAGGCATCGACGCGCATCACGGCCACCCTGATGCTCGCCGTATTCCAGATCCTGTTGACGAGGCCTCGCTCGGGCGCGAAGTGCTGATCCACTTTGTCCGGAGTCCACACCGAACGGGCGCTGCTCAGCCCGCGCGGGTCGTCGGAGGGCACATTGGCCTCCATGACATGGAGGACGAGCGGGAGGACCAACAGACCATTGCCGTCGCGGACAGGAGGGTGGCCCTCGACCGGGTATCCAGGAATCGCCGAACACGCGATGGCCGTGGCATCGGGCTGGGCAAGGGCGCCGTCGCCGGGGGCAAGGAGCACGGCGGCGGCGAGAGCGATGACACCGGCGATCCGGACACCCACGAGCAAAGCCCTCACATCACGAGGGCGATTCGGGGTGGCCACCAATGAGCTCGTCGGCGTGGAAGACCCCGGGCAATACATCGAGGTCGCGGACCATGTAGTACCCTTCGACCGCATCGTATTCCTCCCGAAGTTCCACCGTCTCACCCAATCCCAGCCGCACATAGGTCAGCGACATGCTGTGCTTCAGGACGGAGTCGAACGCGGTCATGGCCATGAACAGGCGGCCGGCATTGATCTCGGTGATGTGGGGCATCCCCTGCCCGTCCTCCTTGACGTCGATGCTGAAGGCCCCGGATGCCCGCGGAGCGATGGCGCGGATGGCCTGCGGATGGCCTGGGCGCACACCCTCACCACCCGAGGATCTATCACGGTCTTGGCCAGCGAGGACAGCGAGGTCACTCCGCTGGGAATATTGTCTGCCCCGAAGTAGGCGATGCGCTCGAACGTATTGGCGAGGACAAGGACACCGTCCTGCCAGAGACTCTGGCAGAGCACTTCCCGACCCGGGAGATACTCGCAGAGCGCAAACTCCGCCGGGCGAATCCCGCTCATCTCGTCCCACATGCGAATCCACCGTCGGGCCTGGTCGGGCGTGCGCACGGCCCCGCCGCCTCGCGCGCACGTCCCCGTGCGGGGGCGGCACCACAGCGGTGTCCGGCCGCCAAAGCGCGCGAAGACGGACTCGACTTCCTCGAGCCCGGTCACGGCGTGGGTCTCCGGCGCTCGGATCCCCGCCGCCCTGAGCCGCGCCGCCGTCTCGTATTTGTCTCGGCACAACTCGATCACCGCGGAGTCAGGCAGAAAGCACGCACCAGAGAGCTGATCCCTCACGCCGGACACCACGCCGACCTCGGCGTCGCTCGTCGGAATGACGAGAGCAATCTCTTCTGATTGGATGATGCTCTCCAGCACCTCCGGGAAGCGTGGCGAGGTCAACCGGGGGACGAGATGACTCGAATCCCCGGGCCAGAGGCTCAGGACGAACCGATCGTGGTGGCACCCGGCGAGATAGAGGTCCGGATCTGCCGCCTTGAGGCTCCTCAGGAGATTCTGACTCGCTGCGGTTCCCGCCCCTGCCATGAGAAGCCGCCTACGCATTTTCCCCCCACCAACCATCCACCCGCGCCACCGTGCTCTGCATGGCGCACCGGAGAACGAGCGAGCGGATCGTATGCCTGCCACGGAGGCAGGTCAATAGGTTCGTGCCCCTACTGCGTTCTCCAGCGGGCGGAAGACATCGCTCCGGTGACGCGCACGGGGTGGCGACAGAGACGCGGCTGCGCGGTGCTATACTGCCGCCGCATGCCGGGCCTCGAATCCGACGTCGTTCCGCTCTCGCCCGATCCGGTCGCACCTCCTATGCGGCCCTTCTTCCACCCGTGGGCGACCTGGCTCTCCACCGCGCTCGTAGCCCTCCTCGTGGGATACGCCTTCGTCCTCACCACGGGCGATCCGCTCGACCACCTCCGCTGGCCCGAAGACTCGCTCGAGCGTCTCGCCGGGCGCGACATGGAGATGCGCGGGGCCATGGCCCGGGCGCCCCGGTGGGAGCGTCAACTCTACGCGATTCTCTCGGGAGGCGACGAGAGCGTGGACGACTGGGTGCGCTGGCACGAAGAGCTGGCCCAGGTCTCGAGCTCACCCGACGTGGAGCTGAATCGCCTCATTCTTCTTGGAGAGACGGGGCGGACCGCCGGGGTGCGAGAGGGCGTGGAAGAATGGGAGCCCGACAACGAGGCGGCGACGCGACGCCGGGAGTGGATTACCGCCGCCTATCTGGAACCCTCGCTCCCCCGCGCGACGGGTCGCGCCCTGATCACCGAGGCGCGCGACGAGCTTCCCGCGGGGTGGTTCGCCGACACGCTGGTCGCCCGCCTCGCCCTTCGCTCCGGCGACGCCGTGGCGCGCGCGCAGGCAGAATCTGCCACCCTCACGCGAGGCGCGGCAATCCTCAATCGCTGGCGCGGGCTGCAGGTGGTGGGAGTGCTGCTGGCCGTGGCGGGATTGGCCAGCGTGGCCGTGATGGTACTCACCCATGCCGATCTGCGTATCGCGGACGCGCGGATGCTCGGCAACCTTTCACTGAGCGACGGCTATGGACTGTTCATCCGCGGAGCGCTAGGCTTCCTCGCGCTGGGTACGGGCCTCGGCTTGATCATCCCCGACCAGAGCGCGCTCGACGGTATCACGGGGCCGGCCGCCATCGCCCCGATCCTGCTCTGCGCATTCTGGTATGTGCGGGCCAAAGGCCAGTCCTTCGCTGACGCGTTCGGGCTCGCGCCGGCCCGAGGGCGCTGGGCCACCATCGGGTGGGTGGCGGTGGCCCTGGTCGGACTCCAGCTTACGGGTGAGACGGTGATCGGAGCCGCCCTCGATGCTCTCCATCTGAGCTCACACTGGGCGGATGGCCACCTCCTCGCCGAGGGGGGCCCAGATCGCGCTGTCGATGGTCTCGCGCACCACGAGCCCCCACGAGCCCCAGATGAGGTTCTCCTGCAGGCCATCCGCCTTCGGGGTACTGCCCGCCGCCACGCTCTCCGCCGCCGCCTTCGCGGTCGCCCACGGCTACGGCGTGCTCGGCTTCGTGGCCGTGTTTTGGAGCGGCGCGCTGTGGGCGCTCTCCTACGAGAAGACGGGCAGCCTCTGGCCCGGCATCATCGCGCACAGCGTGGGCAACCTGATGGCGACGGCCGGGGTGCTCGCGCTACTGAGACTCTAGGACTGGATCGAGCGCAGGAGCGCGGCGATGCCCGCCTCGCCGACCTGCGAGTCCTGCTCGCCGTTGCCACCGCTGACGCCGATGGCCCCCACCACCTCACCCTCCACCTCGATGGGGAAACCTCCGACGAAGATCGCGAATCTGCCCGGGTGCATCGCGTGGATGCCGAAGGCCTCGTTGCCGGGCAGGGCGGGACCGCCCGGGGCAGCATTGAATTTGTGCGTGGCGCGGCGGTGCCCGGCCGCGGTGAAGGCCTTGGCGATGGCGATCTCCACCCCGGTGAGCCGCGCACCCGTCATCCGGTGCAGCGCGATAGGATGGCCCCCGTCGTCGCACACGCAGATGGTCTCCAGAGCGCCGATGTCCCGGGCCTTGGCCTCCGCCGCCTCGAGGATGATGCGCGCGTCCTCCAGCGTGAGCCGCTTGACGGTGATCATCCCGTCGTCCCCTCCCCCCTGGCCTTCACGGCACTTCGATCCAGATCTCGCCGCCCTCGACACGCACGGGATAGGTGGCGACGGCCGAGCC
>WNFP01001065.1_pt1 | contig 21917 bp, 15 predicted proteins | sample 5400201 | NCBI WGS metagenome assembly WNFP01 (sample SAMN13153355, study PRJNA577476) | soil metagenome | isolation source: 115 cm saprolite under Madrone tree | place: USA:California | collected 2016-06-14
CGGACTGAATCGCGCTGTAATGGACGAAGACGTCAGGGCCATCGTCGCGTCCTATGAAACCAAAGCCCTTTGCGTTGTTGAACCACTTTACTTTGCCTTTTATTCTTGACACTTTCCTTTTCTCCGAGCGGGCCAGGCACGGCGCAGCAACAACTGCGCACTGAAACCTGGTTCGTTTCTTCCTGGATTTGCCATTGTCCCTGGAAAATGAGGCGGCCTTGCGCCCAATGAACTTTCGAGTCGTTGCCGTCTCCTGGTTTCCCATTTACGTCGGCTGGTATCGCTATTTTCCCGCTGCGAAAAGAACAATGATGTGACCGGCGTCACAAAACCATAAATACTGCCAGTTCACTCACAATGCAGGGACAAAGAGAGCGCAATAAGAATTCAAGATTTAGGTTGAACTCCAGAACACAACAAGCTCTTGAAAAAATCAATAAAGCAGCTTTCACCATTTGGGGCCCAACAACAAACCCGGCTTGGGGGAGCCGGGTTTTATCGGATTGTTGATGAATTTTAGGCCGACAAGGCTGCCGGCTTGACTACATTTTCGGCCTGGGGCCCCTTTTGTCCCTGCACGATTTCGAATTCCACGTCGTCTCCTTCCTGCAGACTTTTGTAGCCTTCGGACTGAATCGCGCTGTAATGGACGAAGACGTCAGGGCCATCGTCGCGTCCTATGAAACCAAAGCCCTTTGCGTTGTTGAACCACTTTACTTTGCCTTTTATTCTTGACACTTTCCTTTTCTCCGGTGTCGCTATTTTCCCGCCGTGAAAAGAGCTTGTCAATCAAATAAAATTAAGAAACATACTGTTTATGGGTACTTTTGCATAATTTTTCATGGGTAAAATTAGAACAAATTCTTAACATCTACAGAAAATACCCTGATTAGTCATTAATTTATAAAACATGGCCAATCAAGCCATAAAAAATTAAAAAATGCCAATAAAAGCTCCAGCGCTTGCCGAATAAAGCCTCATTGCTTATGTTTTGATCCCAGCTTCCGCTCCAGCCATAAAAGTGAACAAATGGTCTTGCCATCAACGATCTTCCCTGTGCTGATCATGCGCACTGCCTGGCGCAGCGGAACAAAGCGAACGGTGATCCGCTCATCTTCTTCCGGCCTGGCCTGGCCTTTTTTAAGTCCCTCGGCCAGAAAAACATTCATGATTTCATCAAGAAATCCTGGGCTGGGATAGAAGCGGAGCGCTGGGCGCCATTTTGCCGCACTGTAGCCTGTTTCTTCCAGCAATTCCCGTTTGGCGGCGGCAAGCAGCGCTTCGTCAGGATCAAGAGTGCCGGCAGGCAGTTCCCATAACACGGCGCCGGCCGCATAGCGGAATTGCCGTTCCATAAGAACTCGTGGCTCGGGAGAATCGTCCACGGCCAGAATGACGATGGAACCGGGATGGCGCACCACATCGCGCCGCGCTTTTACGCCGCTCGGCTCCTTAACTTCGTCAGAAACCACGGTGAAAACAGGGCCGCGATAAACGGTTTTGGATGAGATTACTTTGGCGGAAGTTTTTTTTCGCACAGGCATAAAAACACTATATACAAAGATGCAGTTCAGCCGCGTCTGCCAATGGTTGGCAGGCGATAAGCTTACACATGAGCGGCAATCCACTCCGCCGCTTCTTTGGTTCCCAGACTGCCGCCTATATCCTGCGTGGTCCTGCGCTGGCGCACGGCTTCGAGCACCGCGTGATTCATGCGCGCGGCTTCCTGGGCAAAGCCAAGGTGTTCGAGCATCATGGCCGCGGTAGAGATAGCGCCAGTGGGGTTGGCAATGTTCTTTCCGGCAAAAGGTGGGGCCGAGCCATGGACTGGTTCGAACATTGAGGTCCTTCCCGGATGAATATTGCCGCTGGCGGCCATGCCCAGCCCGCCCTGCAGGGCGGCGGCGAGATCGGTGATGATGTCGCCGAACATATTGTTGGTAACGATCACGTCGAACTGTTTGGGATCGCGCGCCATGTGCATGCAAAGGGCGTCCACATACATGTGACCAGACTGAATTTCCGGATACTGGGCCGCGACTTCTTTGAAGGTGCGCTGCCACAAGCCGCCGGCAAAGGTCATCACGTTGGACTTGTCGGACATCAGGACTTTTTTGCGTCCCTGACCGCGCGCCAGATCAAAGGCAAAACGAATCACGCGCTCCACGCCCTTGCGGGTATTGAAATCTTCCTGAGTAGCGACCTCGTCCGGTGTTCCCTGTTTGAATACGCCGCCGGCGTCTACATAAGGGCCTTCGGTGTTCTCGCGAATCACCACGAAGTCGATGTCTTCCGGGCGGGCATTTTTGAGCGGACAAAGGGATTCGTCCAGTAGCTTCACCGGACGCACGTTGGCGTAAAGGTCCATTTTGAAGCGCATGCCCAGCAGAATCTCTTTGGCATGAATGTTGGAGGGAACGCGAGGATCGCCCAGCGCGCCGACAAAGATGGCGTCAAAGTCGCGGGCGAGCATGGTGAAGCCATCGACGGGAATGGTCACGCCGTCTTTTAAATAGCGGTCTGCCGACCAATCAAAATTTGTAAATTCGACCGCCGCGCCCGTGGCTTCAACCACTTTCAGGGCCGCGGGGACCACTTCTTTGCCGATACCGTCACCAGGAATGACGGCGATACGTTTCTTAGACATAAAGGAGGAATATTACCAAACTCAATTCATGCCTTTGTTTCTTATCAGCGTTCCCCTGCCTGTATCTGCGGCAAAAAAATCACAAAGGCATAATTTAGCCGCAGATCAACGCTGATGAACGCTGATCAAAGGAAACCGTGATATGTCTCAAGTAATTTAATTTTCACGTTGAGCCCTGAAAACTCATGAAGCTCTGCCAGTAAGAACTCTTAACCAGCTTCGCCCTGGATTTCGCCCAAAACAGCTTCCTTTATAATCAAACATTCACATCACAAGGCAGAATCACACATTGTCTTTCGAAGAAAACGTATACGAACTTCGCCGGCAGAAACTGCGCGAGATTGAAGCGCTGGGGCAGCCTGCGTATCCGCACAAATTTGCAGCCACACACACCGTTCCGCAGATTCTTGCGGAATACAGCGACAAGACCGCCGAACAGCTGGAGAACACGCGGGCGGCGACAAAGATTGCCGGACGCATCCTCTCACTGCGCCTGCAGGGTAAGGCCGGGTTTGCCCATTTGCAGCAGGGCGGGCAGCGTCTGCAGATTTACGTGAAGCTCGACTTTGTCAGCGATAAAGGTTTTGCACTGTACAAGCTGCTGGATCTGGGCGACCACATCGGCGTGAGCGGATATCTGTTTCGCACGCGCACGGGCGAGTTGACCATCCATGTGGAAGAGATCACCTTTCTGGCAAAAGACCTGCTGCCACTCCCGGAGAAATGGCATGGACTCACCGACGTGGAACTGCGCTATCGCCAGCGTTACGTCGATATGGTGATGAACCAGGATGTGCGCGACGTCTTTATCCGGCGCAGCAAGGTGGTGCAGGCGGTCCGGCGCTTTCTCGACGCTCGCGGCTACGTTGAGGTAGAGACGCCAATGATGCAGCCGGTCCCCGGCGGCGCCTCGGCGCGGCCGTTTGTTACCCATCACAATACGCTGGATATCGATCTTTATCTGCGTATTGCGCCGGAGCTTTATCTCAAGCGGCTGGTGGTGGGCGGACTGGACCGAGTGTATGAGATCAATCGCAATTTCCGCAACGAAGGCATCTCCACCCACCACAACCCTGAGTTCACCATGCTCGAGTTCTACCAGGCTTATGCCGATTATCGCGACATGATGCAGCTTACGGAGGAGATGCTGGCGCAGGTGGCTCGCGATGTGAATGGCGCCACCAAAACCAGCTTCAACGGACATGAGATTGACTTCGCCGACTGGCAGCGGCTCTCCATGCGCGAGGCCATCATTAAATACTGGCCGGAAGCGGCAGCGCCACGGCCGGAAATGGGCGACTTTGCCTCACATGGTTCCGTGGAACAATTAGTCAAACGGCTGAACGCGCATCACACGCCGCACATGCCTTATGATCCGCGCGATCCCGCCGGCAAAACCATCGCTGCCATGTTTGAAGCGGTGGCGGAAGAACATTTGATTCAGCCGACGATTCTTTATGACTTCCCGGTGGCCATCTCGCCACTTTCCAAAAACAAATCGGACGAGCCGGAGTGGGTGGAGCGCTTTGAAGTTTTTGTGGGCGGTCTGGAGATTGGCAATGCCTTCAGCGAACTCAACGATCCGGAGGAGCAGCGCCGGCGTTTTGAACAGCAGTTGCAGGAGCGGGAGCGGGGCGACGAAGAGGCCCACGCCATGGACGAAGACTACATCCGCGCCCTCTCTTACGGCCTGCCGCCGACCGGCGGCGAAGGGATCGGCATTGACCGGCTCACCATGCTGCTGACTGGCTCGCGCTCCATTCGCGACGTGATCCTGTTTCCCCTGCTCCGTCCCCAGGCGCCACAGCCGGACGAAGCTACCAGCCAGGAATCCTGAAGCGCCCCATCTGCTTCAGCCCAGAGCTAAGAAACTGCCCCCCTGTCATGTCTAATCTTTGGATCATGCACAGGGGGTTTAGATTTCTTAACAAAACTCCAGCTACTCTGGATTGACATTCCGTAAAAAGCGGGCATAATCATAGCTTCCCTCTAATCAGTCCCGTCTTTTGTTCGCTGAGGGACGGCTATAGTTTTGTGAATCAAAATCCGCAATTCGTCCCGGTATCAGCACATCGATTTTCTTCGCTTCTCCATTTTCATCCTGAGGTAATTTTCTCGTTCGTTGTATTCAGGAGCCGCCAACAATTTCCAAAAACAGGAGAGCAACTTTGAGTATTCCAGGCATTTATACGTATTCCAAATTCAGGACTTCCATTGCTGTACTGCTTTGGGCAGCAATTTCGCTGTTTGGCACGGCAATCGCACAATCCGCTCCTCAGGCGACGCAGCCAAAGAGCACACAGCCGGGAACGTCCACCGCCGCCAGGTCCGCCCTGGCCACCAGCACCGATGCGGATGAAAACGATGAAAATGACGCGGACATTCCGCCTTTTGCCCGCGGCAAAATGGATAAAGCCACTTATCTTCGTCTGCGCGATGAGCACGTGGCGAAACGGCGCGGCATCGACGACTTAATGACTAATCCCCAGGCGCGCTCCCAGGCCATCCAGAAAATGGAGCGCCAGGAGCAGCTTCTGCTCCAGCGAAAACAGGGACTGGCAAACAATGCCAGTGGCGTCGCCATTCCGTTAATCCCTGTATGGGCCCCTCTCGGTCCGGACCCGATACCGAACGGGCAAACCGACCCTAATCTCAACGTAGCGAACGAACTGCCGGTGAGCGGACGCGTTACCGCGATTGCCATTGATCAGACGGACACGACTGGCAACACTGTCTATGTCGGCACTGCCCAGGGCGGCGTTTATCGCACTCTGGATGGCGGAACCACCTGGACGCCCATGATGGATACGGCCCAGTCTCTGGCCATTGGCGCTATCACTGTTGATCCTCTCAACCACAACACAGTCTTTGTAGGTACCGGTGAAGGGAATCTTTCCTCGGACAGCTTCTTTGGCGTGGGGCTTTACGTCATCACCAATGCCACCACGACCGCGAACCTTGCCGGGCCTTTTAACGCACCGGCAACCTCGCCCAACTCAGACGGCTTTACCGATGTTTTTACCGGACGCTCCATTACGCAGATTTTGGTGAACCCCACCAACGATAATCAGATTTTGGTCTCCACTTCGTCAGGCGTAAGCGGACTAAGCAGCGATGTCTTCAAAACGCTGCCCACAAGGGGCGTTTATTTCTCCACCAATGCGCTAAGCGGCTCTCCCACCTTCACCCGCAGCACAATACAGACATCGGCAAAGAACAGGCTCGTTACTGACATGACCATGGACCCTGGGAATGCGAACACCGTACTGGTCCATGTTTTTGGCAACGCGATAGCCGGCGACGGCGGAGTGTGGATGAGCACCGGCGGCAATCCCTGGAACGGAACCGCTACGTGGACACAGGAACTGATTGAGATATCCGACAATGGCAAGTTCGCGGTCAATCGCGTGGGGAACACAACTACGTTCCTGATCGGTCTCGACCAGGTGCCGGCCAACACCAACTCCGAGGGCACGCTGTTTTCTTCCACCAACGGAACAACCTGGACCGAGGTCACCGCGGCGCGAGGCTTCTGCGGCGGCCAGTGCTTTTACGATATGCCGATCGCACTGGATCCCACAAATGCCCAGAACATCTATGTTGGCGGATCGGCTGGGGCAAACATAGGCGCCGGAGATTCGGGCATTTTCGGCAAATCCACAAATGGCGGAACGAGTTTCAGCACAAGCCAGAATTTTCTCCATGCGGACTCCCATGCTATTGCCGTCCTGAAGGCCAATCCTTCTGTTATCTATGCCGGCAATGATGGCGGCATCTTCGCTTCGAGCGATGCAGGCGCCACCTGGCACAGCATCAATGGCGCAGGCTTCAATGCCACACAGTTCGAAAGCCTGGCAGTGCATTCCACCGACCCAAATTTCACGATTGGCGGAACCCAGGACAACGGTACAGAGCTACTGCAACCCAGTGGCAGCTGGTTCCGGGCAGATTTTGGCGATGGCGGTTATTCCGCGATTGATCAATCCACTTCGAGCACCAGCAATGTCAACCTGTACCACACCTATTTCAATGCGACCAATGATTTGATTGGGTACGCTTTCATCAATACAGGGGTAACCGCAGCAGAAAACACCTGGAACTTCTCCGGCTGCCTGGGCACTCCGGGCAACGGCATCAATTGCACGGACAACGTACTTTTCTACGCACCGCTGACTCTGGGGCCAGGCACCCCTAACACCGTCTATTTCGGCACGGATCGACTCTACCGCTCGGCCGATGGCGGCAACACCAACGTGATAGTCAGCCAGGGGCCTCTGGACGCAGTGAATGGCTTTCCAGTAAGCGCCATTGGTATTTCTCCCCAGGATGACAATGTTCGCATTGTTGGTCTGGTTAATGGACATGTCTTTGCCACCTCCACGGGTTCCGCTACCCTCACCGACGTGACCGGCGGCTGGCCAGCGAAGTATGTGGCCAGAGTGGTGATTGATCCGAATGTTAAAACTACCGCCTATGTAACTCTGGATGGTTACGGCGCCACCAGTCACATATGGAAGACAACCAACCTTTCCGCCACCACACCCACCTGGATCGCGACCGGGTTCAATATTGATGTCCCAGTGAACGCTTTTACTGTAGACCCAGCCAGTTCCAATCTGTATGCCGGGACTGATATCGGCGTTTACAGCTCAACCGATGGCGGCCTTACCTGGAACCCGTATGGAACCGGCCTGCCGCGCGTAGCGGTCTTCGATCTCGCGATTACAGCCGGCCACAAGGTGCGTATTGCCACACATGGGCGCGGCATGTGGGAGGCTGCAGCAGTCCCAATTCATGATGACGCCACAACTCTTACAACCAACCTTGCTAAAGCAGCGGCAGGCACCACGATCAATCTCACCGCAAATCTGAACACTCTCGGCGGCGTAAACGCACCAACCGGTACACTCACGATTTCCGATGGAACCACGGTATTAACTTCAGGAACTCCTAACGTGTCCGGCAATGTGCAGTTTTCATCCAGTTCGCTGGCCAGCGGCCCGCATAACCTGATAGCCAGTTATTCAGGAGATGCAAACTATCCCAGCAGCGTGTCCTCGCCGATTGAAGTGGACATTGTCACCACGAGCAGCACAGCGATCGCAGCCAGTTCAACCAACACGAATTTTGGAACGCCGATAACGCTAACCGCCACGGTGCCGCAGGGCAAAGGCCTTCCTTTGCCGACGGGCAGAGCAACATTTCTCGACGGCATAAATCCTCTGGGTTCGCCCTTCCTCGATGCAACGGGCAAGGCGACTCTGCAGATATCAACCCTTAACGGTGGAGTCCACACGATCACTGCCGTGTATCAGGGAGACGGATTCTATCGGACCAGTACTTCCGTCGCCGTGGTAATCACGGTAATCAATCCTGATTTCACCCTGCCTGCCAGCAGCGGCAGCGCAAGCGTAAAAGCGGGTAGCCCGGCCACATTTACGATCAATATCGGCGCAACCGGTGGGTTTAACGGTACCGTAAACTTTGCCTGCAGCGGATTGCCCGCACTCACAAGCTGCAGCTTCAATCCAGCCACCGTAACCGGAAGCGGAAGCACCACGCTGACGATCTCGACCACGGCGGCCACGGCGGCGTCCCCGGCTTCCAATAGCATGGCCATGGCGCTGTTTGGCGGAGCGGGATTATTTGGCGTGGTGCTGGCGGCTGGCGTACCGAGAAAAAAGCGCGCGCTCAAATCGGCGCTGCTGTTCTTTGGCGCCCTGGCGCTGGTTGGAGCCATGGTTTCCTGCGGTGGGGGCAATAACACCCCGCCACCGGTGGTGCACACTGCGGGCACGCCTGCGGGGACCTCAACCGTGACTGTCTCGGCCACCTCGGGCAGCACGACACATACCTCCACCATCACGCTGACGGTGCAGTAAGCGCCTACGCAGATCTTTTGACCGCGCTCCGTAAAGGGGCGCGGTTTTTTTGCCGCAAAAAAACGACTGAGGCTTGTATCCTGGCATTTCTCGTCCGGAACTTTTGCACGAGTTCTGGTGTCTACATGAAAAGTCTATGGATAAACACTGGCTGCTTTCACTTGTGTTGTTTCTGCAAGTCCTGACCGGGCACCTTACCACCGATATTTCCGGAAAGGTGCTTGATCGCACTGGCAAGCCCGTCGTCAAAGCCAAAGTTACTTATACAAACCAGACCACGGGCGAGGTTTACCACTACGCCACCGATAAGAAAGGTGAATTTTCCGGCATTCGTTTGCGGAGCGGAAATTACAACATTGAAATCACCGGGCCGGATGGGGGCCGCGTCTATACCGGAACTCGCTCCATCGGTTTTGATTATGTTCTGGAGAAACCTCTGCCGGGCAACGTCCTGAAGGCGGATTTGTCTTTAGCGGATGACAGCGGTCATTTAGTTGCCGGCGAGAACCAAAAAGAAGCGGACAAGGTACGACGGAAGAATGCCGACCAGTCACGAGTGAATACCCTTATGGCCGATCTGCGCCATGCTCTTGATTCCAGTGACTGGCAACGGGCAACCGGCATCCTGAACGAACTCATTGCATCCGACCCGGAACGCTGGGAATTCTGGCAAAATCTGGGCGCCATTCAAAACAATCTTTCTCTGTATCAGGAGGCCGTACAGTCTTTCGATAAGGCGATTACTCTGCTGCGGAAAATCACCGGCGATACGCCTGCCCCCGAGGCCCGGGAAAACATCGCTCAGTTACTGATTTCGCAGGCCGAGTCCTATACCCGCCTGGGTAAAGCGGACGAAGCCGTTGCCGGTTATTTGAAGGCGGCGGAAATCTCTTCGCGGCCAGCCATGGCTTATCTCCATGCGTGCAATTCGCAAAGCAACAGCGGACACATGCAGGCCGCCATTGAGCTGTGCAACCGGGCCATCGCGGCTGATCCCGGCGCATGGCAAGCCTGGCAGCTGAAGGCGCAGGCGGAGAGTATTCTGGGCAATCAGAATGATGCCCTGGCGAGCTGGGACCACGGTATTCAGACAGCCAGGGACGTAATGGCTTCGGGTCGCGACACGGAGCGGGCCAAAACAGGACTGGGGCAAATGCTCAGTTCCGAGGGCAACTTTCATGTCCAGTTAAAGCATTTTGAGGAGGCGGTTCCTCTTTTCACGGAGGCGGCCCGAGTTTCCGCCAACCCGGCTTCGCCGCTATTCAATCTGTGCGCGACCGAGTACAACCTGAATCGCCTGGAAGCGGCGCTTGCGGCCTGCAATCAGGCCATTGCGGCAAATCCTGAAATGGCGGATGCGTATTTCGTGAAGGCATCCATTCTGTTCGGCAAAGGCAGATCGGAGCAGGGCAAATATCAAACGCCCGAGGGAACCAGCGAAGCGCTCAGTAAATATCTGGAGCTGGATCCCGGGGGAATTCATGCAAATGACGCTCGCGACATGCTGAAAAAAATCGGCAGCGACGTTCCATTTAAATCCAAATAGGCAATGGCCGGAGCGAGCCAGAGGTTAGCCGCTGATCAACGCGGATTAAAGTCCGGCGTGTTTCCCAAGGACTTCTCAGATTTCTCGGTGTTGGGAAATGTGAAATGGGCCGCGTCTTCAAAAGCTGCGCAGCCTAGCCCAGCGACCAGCCTAGCCGACACAAGCCTGGCGTCTAAATCAGACCGAAACAGTCTTGTTTCAGCAAAGTCCTGAATGTTAATATAAGACTGGATCGGTATTGTATCGATACAGACTGGGGTGGCGAGGCATGTTTCGCGTCAACAAACTGACCGATTACGGCATTGTGCTGATGGCGCATGTTGCCCGCGCGCCCGAGCACAGCCTGCATTCGGCCAGCAGTCTGGCGGAAGAGACACATCTGCCGCTGCCGACCGTGAGCAAGCTGCTGCGGCAACTCTCCGACCATCAGCTGCTGGTTTCCCATCGCGGCGTGAAGGGCGGATACACCCTGCCGCGCGATGCCAGTGCGATTTCGCTGGCCGAAATTATTCTTGCGCTCGAAGGGCCTATCGGCTTTACCGAGTGCGGCACCGAGCCGGGAAGCTGCGAGATGGAGCCTTCCTGCGCGATCAAAGCCAATTCACAGATGATTGGCGACGTTCTGCGCGAGGCGCTCGAAAAAGTAACGCTCAATGATCTGAACCATCGCCTGATGCAAACCGGCGTGGCCCAGATCCACAGCGTAATCGTCCCCTCCATCAGCCTGGGACCACAAGGAGCATGATGACCACGATTAATCAGATTCAGGACCTGACCGACAAAGAATACAAATGGGGATTTGTGACCCCAGTTGAGGAAGACAGGCTGCCCAAGGGGCTGAGCGAAGACACCGTTCGCATCATCTCGGCCAAAAAGAACGAGCCGGAGTTCATGCTGGAGTGGCGTCTGAAGGCCTATCGCTACTGGGCCACGCTGGAAGCCGATCAGGCGGAGCCGAAGTGGGCGAACGTGAAGTATCCGGCGATCAACTACCAGGACATCGTCTATTACTCCGCGCCCAAAAAGAAGCCGAATCTCACGAGCCTGGATGAAGTCGATCCCGAAGTGCTGCGCACCTATGAAAAGCTGGGCATTCCGCTGCTCGAGCAGCAGCGCCTGGCCGGAGTGGCCGTGGACGCGGTGTTTGACAGTGTGTCCGTGGCGACCACCTTCAAGGAAAAGCTGAGCGAAGTGGGCGTGATCTTCTGCTCGTTCTCCGAGGCAGTGCAGAACCATCCTGAGCTGGTGAAGAAGTACCTGGGCAGCGTGGTTCCGTACACCGACAATTTTTTCGCCGCGCTGAATGCCGCTGTCTTCAGTGACGGATCGTTCGTTTATGTGCCGAAGGGCGTCCGCTGCCCCATGGAGCTTTCCACTTACTTCCGCATCAACGCGGCGGAGACCGGGCAGTTCGAGCGCACGCTGATCGTGGCTGAAGAGGGCGCGTCGGTGAGCTACCTTGAGGGCTGCACCGCTCCTATCCGCGATGAAAATCAGTTACATGCCGCGGTGGTGGAACTGGTGGCGCTCGACAATGCCAGCATCAAGTATTCAACGGTGCAGAACTGGTATCCGGGCGATAAGGACGGCAAGGGCGGGATTTACAACTTTGTGACCAAGCGCGGCAAGTGCCTGGGCAAAAACTCCAGGATTTCCTGGACGCAGGTAGAGACCGGCTCGGCCATTACATGGAAGTATCCGAGCTGCATTCTGCAGGGCGACAACTCCGTGGGCGAGTTTTACTCCGTGGCCCTGACCAACAATCGCCAGCAGGCCGATACCGGCACCAAGATGATTCACATTGGCAAGAACACCAGCAGCACGATCGTGTCGAAGGGAATCTCCGCCGGGTTTGGACAGAACACCTATCGCGGCATGGTGAAAATCCTGAAAGGGGCAACCGGAGCGCGCAATTATACACAATGCGATTCGCTGCTGATTGGCGACAAGTGCGGCGCGCATACGTTCCCGTATATCGAAGTGAAGAACCCGACCTCGCGCATGGAGCATGAGGCGTCCACTTCGAAGATCGGCGAAGACCAGATCTTTTATCTGCAGCAGCGCGGTATATCGAAGGAAGAAGCCGTTTCCATGATCATCAACGGCTTCTGCAAGCAGGTGTTCCGCGAGCTGCCCATGGAATTTGCAGTAGAAGCACAAAAACTGCTGAGCATCAGTCTTGAGGGGAGTGTTGGATAAGAAATGAGCATGCTGGAAATTAAAGACCTGCACGTCAGGGTAGATAACAACGAAATTCTGAAGGGGATCAACCTCACGGTGAATCCGGGCGAGGTGCACTCCATCATGGGGCCGAACGGCTCGGGCAAGAGCACACTGGCCCAGGTGCTGGCCCGCCGCGAGAATTATGAGATCACCAAAGGTCAGATTCTCTTCAATGGCAAAGATCTGGCGGAGATGAAGCCGGAAGAAGCGGCCTGCGAAGGGCTGTTCCTGGCGTTCCAGTATCCGGTGGAGATTCCGGGCATCAGCAACGCGTACTTTTTGCGCGCTGCCGTGAATGCCGTGCGCAAGTATCGCGGCGAAGACGAACTGGATGCCATGGATTTTCTTCCCCTGGTGAAAGAAAAGATGCGCCTGCTGGAAATGGACGAGCGCTTTTTGAACCGTCCGGTCAACGAAGGCTTTTCCGGCGGCGAAAAGAAGCGCAATGAGATCGTGCAGATGGCGGTGCTCGAGCCCAAGCTCGCGGTGCTCGACGAAACCGATTCCGGCCTCGACATTGACGCGCTGAAGATCGTGTCCAGGGGCGTGAACACCATGCGCAGCCCCAATCGCGCCATGGTCCTGGTCACGCACTACCAGCGGCTGCTGAACTACATTGTGCCGGATTACGTCCACGTGCTGGTGAATGGCCGCATTGTGAAATCGGGCGGGCCGGAACTGGCGCTGGAACTCGAAGACAAGGGCTACGCCTGGACCGAATCAGAACCCGTGGGCGCGGGACGCTAAGGAGCCGAAACAGACATGCCGAAGAGCGCAATCGTCCTCGACCCAGCGGCTCAGGGAATAACTCTGACGGAAGAGAAGTTCCCTCTGGCCTATCGCACGGAGTTTCACGACTTCAGCCAGCGCACCAGCGCGCAGGCTTCATGGCTGATCGCGCTGCGGCGCGAGGGCTTTACCCGGTTTCAGGAAACCGGCTTTCCCACCACGCACGATGAAGACTGGCGATTCACCAACACCTCGCCCATCACGAAGACGCGGTTTCATCTCGCCAATGCAGATGATTCCTCGGTGAGTGCCGAAGACCTGAAGCAGTTCGGCGTGGCAGATTTTGCCTGCTGCCTGGTGTTTGTGAATGGCAGATACTCGCCGAGGCTTTCACGCATTCCGGCGCTGCCCAAAGGGGTAAAGCTGGGCGGACTGGCGGAGCAGCTTGCCGCCAATGAAACTTACGTCGAGAACCATCTGGGCAAGTATCTTAACTTCCGCCGTGATGCCTTTGCGGCCCTCAACACGGCCTTTCTCGAAGACGGTGCTTCGATCTTTCTGCCCCGCAACACCGTGGTGGAAGAACCCATTTACGTGCTTTACGTCTCAACCTCGGGCAAGTCGGCGCTGATGGACCATCCGCGTAACCTGATCATGGCGGAAGCGGGCAGCCAGGCGACGATTGTGGAAGATTACGTGTCGTTAGGAAGTAACACAGCAAACGAAGAACCGGCCTTTTCCAACACTGCGACCGAGTTGGTGGCGGGCGACAATGCCGTGATCAACCACGTAATGATCGTGCGCGAGAACCGGCAGACGCACAATATCTCCACGCTGCGCATCCAGCAGGAGCGGAGCAGCAACGTCTCTTCGCACTCCATTCTGCTGGGCGGCGGACTGGTGCGTAACAACGTGCACCCCGTTCTCGGTGGCGAGGGCTGCGAATGCCTGATCAACGGTTTGTTTATGGGCAACGAAAGCCAGCATCTCGACAATTACATGCTGGTGGAGCATGCCAGCCCGCACTGCAGTAGCCGGCAGTTCTATAACGGCATTTTGGCCGGGCAGTCGCATGGCGTGTTTCACGGACGCATCATTGTCCACAAAGATGCGCAGAAGACCGACGCCAAGCAGACCAATCGCAACCTGCTGCTCTCCGACGATGCGCTGATCGATACCAAGCCGCAGCTTGAGATCTACGCCGACGACGTGAAGTGTACGCATGGCGCGACCATCGGCAAGCTGGAAGCCGCGGCGCTCTTCTATGCCCGTTCGCGCGGGCTGGACGAAGCATCGGCCAGGCATCTGCTGTTGATGGCCTTTGCCAATGAGTGCCTGGAGCGGATGAATGAAGGCGCGGTGCGCGACCACGTGGAGAAACTCATCGCCGAGGGTCTCCCGAACATTCCACAGACCGCGGAGAAAAAATCCGCCAGGCAGAGCTAAGAGGAGGACTGAATGAGCGTCCTGGCTAAAACGCCGGTTGCCCATACCGGGCACCTCGGCGGTTATGACGTGCAGCGGATTCGCGAAGATTTTCCCATTCTTCGGCAGATGGTGCACGGCAAGCCTTTGGTGTATCTGGACAACGCCGCCACCACGCAGAAGCCGGAAGCGGTGGTCCGCGCGATGGACGATTACTATCGCCACGATAATTCCAACGTCCATCGCGGCGTACACCTGCTTTCCGAGCGCGCGACTGAGTCCTATGAAAAGTCGCGCCACTCGATTCAGCGCTTCCTCCACGCCGCCGATTCAAGCGAGATAGTGTTTGTGCGCGGGACCACCGAGGCCATCAATCTCGTGGTGCAGACCTATGGCCGCAAGAATGTTGGCGAAGGCGATGAAGTGATCATCACCGCAATGGAGCACCACTCCAACATTGTTCCGTGGCAGATGCTGTGCGAGGAAAAGCGCGCCACTCTGCGCGTGGCTCCCATGAACGATCAGGGCGAGCTGCTGCTGAGCGATTTCGAAAAGCTGCTGAACCCCAAAACAAAGATTGTCGCCGTCTCGCATCTTTCGAATGCACTGGGCACCGTTAATCCGGTGCGTGACATTTGCCGGATGGCGCATCGGCACAACATTCCCGTTCTGGTGGACGGCGCGCAGGCAGCGCCGCGCGCGCACGTGGATGTGCAGGAGCTGGACTGCGATTTCTACGCCCTCTCCGGCCATAAGCTTTATGGCCCAACGGGGATTGGCGTGCTCTACGGCAAAAGCAAAGTGCTGGACGCCATGCCTCCGTGGCAGGGCGGCGGCGACATGATCGCCTCGGTGAGCTTTGAAAAAACGATCTATAACCGCCTGCCGTACAAGTTTGAAGCGGGCACGCCGGACATTGCCGGGGCCATTGGACTGGGCGCCGCGGTGGAATATCTGGAGCAGCTCGACCTGAAGAAGATTGAAGCGCACGAGCACGCACTGCTCAAATATGCGACAGAGCAGGTGGGCGCGATCCGCGGCGTGCGGCTGATTGGCACGGCACAGGAAAAGGCCGGCGTACTCTCCTTCGTGATGGATGGAATTCATCCGCACGATATTGGCACGATCCTCGACCATGAGGGCGTGGCCATCCGCACGGGGCACCACTGCGCTCAACCGGTGATGACGCGCTTCAAAATTCCGGCAACGGCGCGGGCTTCCTTTGGGCTGTACAACACCACGGAAGAAATCGACGCGCTGGTTGCGGGCATTAAGAAAGTTTCCGAGGTGCTGGCGTAATGGCGGACCTGCGCGATCTGTATCAGGAAGTGATTCTGGAGCACAGCAAGCGTCCGCGCAATTTTCGCGTGCCCCAGGGGGCGAACCGCAAAGCCGAAGGTTTTAATCCGCTGTGCGGCGACCACTTCACGGTCTATCTCGATGTGGACAACGGCGCCATCCGCGATATTGGCTTTGAAGGCGAGGGCTGCGCCATCTCCAAGGCGTCGGCGTCCATGATGACGCAGATTCTCAAAGGCAAGACCACCGCCGAAGCCGGAGAGATGTTCGAAAAGTTTCACGCGCTGGTCACCGGTAAAAATGGCGTGCCGGAAGAGCTGGGCAAGCTGGCGGTGTTTGCCGGAGTATCGGAATTTCCGGTACGCGTAAAATGCGCCTCTCTGGCGTGGCACGCGCTGCATGCCGCGCTCGAAGGCAAACAGGAGGCAGTCTCCACGGAATGAATACCAATCAGAAAATCGTTCTTACCCGCGATTGCCAGGCCACCACGGTCCCCGGCGGCAGTCCGTATTTTCTGCGCTCCGGCGGTACGGTAAGGCTCACGCAGGCGCTGGGCGGCAGCTTCACCGTGATGAATGACTCCGGTTACATCCTGCGCATTGAAGCTAATGATGCCGACGCGCTCGGCATGGAGCCAGCCGCCGCCACGGCCGAAGCCGAGCCGCAGGAGTTCAGCGAAAAGCTGGTGTGGGACGTGCTCAGGACCGTCTACGATCCGGAGATTCCCGTGAATGTAGTGGACCTTGGGCTGATCTACGATTGCCGCATCACTGACTTTGAAGATGGCCACAAGCTCGACATCAAAATGACCATGACCGCCCCCGGCTGCGGCATGGGCGGCATTCTGAAAGCCGACATTGAGCGCCGCCTGGGAACTCTACCCACGGTACGCGGCGTCCAGGTGGATATTGTGCTGGATCCGCCGTGGCATCCGGGGAAAATGTCAGAAGCGGCCAAGCTGCAACTGGGGATGGATCTGGATAGCTCTCCGCTGCCGATGTACGGAAGAGAGTAAAGGAAATGTGTGGAGCACAGGCACTCTTGCCTGTGCCTGCATCCTTCATAAAAGAGCCGCACAGGCAGGAGTGCCTGTGCTCCACAACCTTAAAGCTACATTCTCTTCTTACTGCTTTTTCGCCCGCTCGCCCTTGTGAAACTTTTTGAGGGCCTCTAAAATCTGCGGGCCATAAAGCTCTGTTTTTCGCTCGCCAAAACCGTGAACCTGGCGCAGAGCTTGCAGCGAAGCAGGACGGATGCGGCACAGCTCTTCGAGCGACGTATCGTGCATGATTACAAAGGCAGGCACGCCCTGTTTTTTGGCAGTATCGCTGCGCCATAACCGGAGATACGTGCGTAGATCATCGTCCGCCTCCGCGGATGGAGTTGGCGACGGAAGCCTGACACGCTGCGGCCGGCTGATTTCTTCCACCGGCGGTGCGGGCTTGCCCCGCTGCCAGCGCGGCAATTCTCTTGTCAGCCAATCCGGCGCGGAGCCGCAGACATCACACGCCGAGCAGGTTTGCCACTTCGGAGTTTCGCCAAAATGATTGCACACCTGAAGATGACGGCATTTTGCCGACTCTACAAAGCGGCGAATCTGGTGGTAGCGCTCCCACGCCCGTTCTTTCTCGGCGGCATCGGAAATTTGGTCCACGAAGTAAGTCAGCAGCCCGACATCGCGCTTTTGCCACAGCAGAATGCAGTCCGCGGGCTGGCCATCACGCCCGGCGCGTCCGGCTTCCTGGTAATACTGTTCCACTGATTTCGGCAGGGCCAGATGAATGACGGCGCGCACCGCGGCTTTGTTGATTCCCAGACCGAAGGCCAGCGTACCCACCAGCACGGGGACTTCGTCGGACATCCATCGCTCCTGGTTTTGCCGGCGCGTCTCGCTGTCCATTTTTCCGTGATACGGAATGGCGGGAATGCCCTCGCGATTGAGAAACTCCGCCGTCTGTTCCACCTTATTGATGGTGGGCGCGTACACGATCACGTTGCTGCCTGCATAGACCTCGAGCGCGCGCAGCAGAAGATCCGGCTGCGTTTGCGCGTCGCACTCTTTCACCAGATAACGCAGGTTGGAGCGATGGAAGCTGGCAATGTACTTGTGCGGGCTGCGCAGGCGAAGCTGATCGATGATGTCATGCCGCACCTGCCGCGTGGCGCTGGCGGTAAACGCCGCAATCGGACTTCCGGGAAAATGTGCGCGCAGAGAGCTGAGTTGGCGGTAGTCGGGGCGAAATTCATGTCCCCACTCGGAGATGCAGTGCGCTTCATCAATGGCAAAGAACGCCACCGGCACGCGCCGCAGCCAGGCAATGGTATCTTCGCGGGCCAGACGTTCCGGAGAGAGATACAACAAACGATATTTCCCGTCTGCGGCGTTGCGTGTGACCTGAAATTGCTCGCTGCCGGAAAGCGTACTGTTGAGCACCGCCGCTGGAATGCCCATCTGGGCGAGCTGCGCCATCTGGTCTTGCATGAGGGCGATGAGTGGCGAAACCACCACCACGGTCTGCTTCGCGAGCATCGCCGCCGGCAGCTGATAGCACAGAGATTTTCCGCCACCAGTGGGCATGACCACACAGGTATCGTGCCCGGCAGCCAGACTGGCAATGATTCTTTCCTGCAGCGGACGGAATGAATCGTAGCCCCAGTGGCGACGAAGCACGTCCAGTGGTGCAGTCTGCAACATCATGCGATTGGCAGGGCGAAGTGGTTACGCCAGCTCCAGCTCAATCTTCCTGGCGTCACGGTCCAGCCGGGTAATGCGAAAACCGCGGACCTGCCCCATGCTCATGCTCGCCGGTTTCGCTTCGCCTGCGGATCCGGAAGCGCCGCCTTTCCAGCGCGCATTCAGCATGGCGCTAAGCGAGGAAAGATCGGCTTTTCCCGCCTTCGCAGCCGGCTCAGGAGCGGAAGGCGGTGCGGCAATTTTGCATATGGCCCGGACGCCCTCTCCCAGTTCAACCTGAATGCGTTCGCCGGAAACTTCGATCACGCGACCGGTTACAACGTCGCCTTCCGCGTGGCTGGCCAGAAACTCGTCCAGATCGGTGGGAGCAAGCTGTTTGATGCTGAGGCGCAACTGGCGCTTCTCCTGGTCCACGGCCAGGATCAGGGCCTTCACGGTCTGCCCGTTCTTCACCACCTCAGTCGGATGTTCAATGCGCTTCTCCGCGCTCATCTCGCTGATGTGGACCATTCCTTCCACGCCTTCCGCGATTTGCACGAAGGCCCCGAACTTCATCACATTGGTCACAGGCCCTTCGACCACGGATCCAACAGGAAACTTCTGGACAGCGTCCGCCCATGGATCGCCCAGCGCCTGCTTCAGGCCCAGAGAAATTCGCCGCTCGGTCTGATTCACGCCGAGAATCACGGCTTCCACCGTGTCACCGGTTTTCACCACGTCGCCGGGCTTGCGGACTTTCTTTGTCCACGCCATCTCGGAGATGTGAATCAGCCCTTCGATTCCCGGCGCCAGCTCCACGAACGCGCCAAAATCCATCAGACGAGTTACGGTGCCGCGCACGCGCTCCCCGGCTTTGTATTTCTCCGCCACAGCATCCCACGGATGCGCCAGCAGCTGCTTCATTCCCACGGAGATGCGCTGCTTTCCCGGATCGATTTTCAGCACCTTCACTTCAACCTGCTGACCGGGTGTAAGCACGTCTTCCGGGCGGGCGATGCGGCTCCATGCGACATCAGAGACATGCAGCAACGCGTCTGCGCCGCCAATGTCGATAAAGGCCCCATATTCAGCCAGGCTCCGCACGGTGCCGGTCAGCGTATCGCCCTCTTTGATCTCGGCGTAGCGGCGCTCTTTCACGCCGCGCTCTTCCTCTTCCGCAACCACGCGGCGGTCCACCACCACATCTTCGTCGGCGGAATCTAGTTTGATAATGCGGCAGCGGATCTCCTGCCCTACCAGCTTTTCCATTTCGGCGGCGTCGCGTGCACCGCTGCGCGATGCTGGCATAAATGCCCGGACTCCCACATCCACGCTTAATCCACCCTTCACCACGGCGGTGACCGTGCCGGCAATCGAGGACTTTTCCGCGAATGCTTTTTCGAGGGCGGTCCAGTCGGTGGGCTGCGCTATTTTGAAGCGCGAAAGCTCGTAATAGCCTTCCGGATTGCGCCCCTTTACCGTGACCAGCAGCTTGTCGCCCGGTTTTGCCGTCTCATTAGCCTGAAATGCGATCAGGGGAAGAATTCCCTCGCTTTTGCGGCCAATATCGAGCAGCACCGAGTCGGCGGTAATCACAATGACCGTGGCTTCTATCTGCCGGGCAGCATCGTCGGAAGCGGCTTTCGGCAAGCGGCTTTGCTCAAACTGCGAAAGAATGTCTTTGAAAGACTCTTGATTCTCGGTGATCGTCTGGGTTGCGGCTTTGGATTCCGGAGTGTTTGGATCAAACATGATAAATTTACGGGTCCCTGAATGAGCTTAAATAAGGATAACATTTGCGCCCGGTTTGCAAATTGGGCGCTGTGGGAATTGCAGGAATCCGGCAGGAAAAATTAATCGTAAATTTAAAACAGCCTGGAAAAGTTACTTTTGGGTGCTCGAAAAGTCATCTCGCCCTTTTGATTTATTAATATTTTTCAACTAAAACAGGTGATTCCGTTTTTGGGATGAGTTCCATTTTGGAACACTTCCGCGACTCATGTAACCACAAATTTACTTGCTTTTAGGCTAACTTTCGTACTATGCTTCTCTTCGGGTAGATATAACTTGCCTGGCCATATCATCTGTATTTGCCACTGCACTGAAGATGGTTTTATTATGAAACACAAATTTTCGGCTTCCCACAGCTTTGTATCACTTAACAAATATCAGGCCCCTGATATTTAGCCAGTTTCATTCCGTGTGGGCCGCTCAATATTTTTTTTGAGAGGCTCTCATCATGGCTCGTTTGGTTCACCTTCGTCTGTGAATTGCGGCAGAGCCTCAGCCAAAATGCACTCTGGTTGTCTACCGCAGACCAAATCAGTTGGCAGGTGAGTTCCAGAAACAGGGAACCAGCTTCTTCCCTGAGGCCATGAAAAAGCGGAATCTGGCTGATTGCGAATCAATGTAAAAGCAAAACAATGAAGGGAAAGCTACACCCTTCCGGACCAGAAAGAGTTAAAACCTGAAGTTTTTACGCCTCGGAAGTTTGGGGCATCAGCCCTGCAACAGTGATGAAAGAGGGCACAGGGTAAGTGCAGGGCCTTACGACCGGGAGTTCCCCGGAGAAAAAGGATGCGTGGTTTATGCAGCAGTTCGATACACCGGCAAAAACAGCCAGCCAGTACGCCGTAGAAGTTCCATTCCGTGTCATGGATGTGATCCGGGCAGTGGAGAAAAACGATTCAACTCTGGTCAACCAGTCAATCGCCAGCCTGATTGACGATGCGGACCAGATTGGCTTGCCCAAACTCTTCCTGGCGCACACCAAACAAAGTCTCGATTCCGGAAATTGGGACCGTTTCGCCAAAGGGCTGCAGAACCTTGAATTTCTGGGTGAGGATGGCCGCTTCTTCCTGATGGCCCCTTACACCACATCGCGCAAGGCCAAAAAAGAGACGGTGCTTAGCGCCATTTATGGCAGCCGCCTCGAACTCGGCGAAATTCCGCCCCTGCAACCCATCCTGCTGGATATGTTCGGAGCACTGAATGAGCCCATTCCGCACATGGTGCCAATCCTTGGCCATGCCGGCGCCGGCTGGTTTGCCGGAGAGTCGGGAGAGGCCTTCCTCGTACCGAACGGCTGGGCAGGTCTGCCGGACGGTGACGGACCGGTGCTGAACAATATGTCCGAGCAGGTTACCCGCGTCTCCGTGGCTTTTGAAGCTATCCGCACGGTCTTTGATGAGGCTTCAGCCAGCCTGCTGCTGAGCGTTTATACGCCACAGTCCAGTTTGATGAAGGCGCTGAATGCTGAGTATTCGTTCCATGAAGCGGGTCATGCCTCCGGTATCGGGCTGAACCATAAGCTGGCCGCCGGCGTGCTTAACTCTACCTTCTTTGGGGCCATCGAGGAGTGGCGCTCCGATGGCGTGGCCTTCGAGGCCGCTCGCCGCACGCTGCCGCTCGAGACGGTGGGAACGCTGATTGCCTCCAACTTCATCACCCGCTTCGGTATTGACGCACACCGCAAGGGCGGTCTGGACCTTG
>WNFP01001016.1_pt1 | contig 21896 bp, 19 predicted proteins | sample 5400201 | NCBI WGS metagenome assembly WNFP01 (sample SAMN13153355, study PRJNA577476) | soil metagenome | isolation source: 115 cm saprolite under Madrone tree | place: USA:California | collected 2016-06-14
GTTGCGCGACGCGATTTTCACGCATCCGACCGTCGCCGAGGGCTTGGTCTTTTTGTTGGCGAATGTCCCCGCACGAGCTATGCGACATGGCTCTTCTTCGGTCGCCTCTGCCTGAATCAGCCACCATCGTTGCCGGGCTCATATCTCAGCACGATTCGCCAGTCGGTTTCATCCCCGACGATCACGATGTCTCGCACATTCCAGCTTGGGTCAAGACTGCAAAGCAAACTACCGACGGTCATCTTGTACAACTCGCCAAGGCGAAGAGCGCAATTCTTGCGACGTTGAATGAGCGGCGGCAGTAAAAACGGATCCCTCTGCTGCTGAAAAAAGCACCAGTGAAGCTGCGACCGACGTCGGAACCAATCACAGACCGGCTGCCTCGGCGCACCAAAGTCCTCGGCGAGGGTCATCAAGACAGGTTCTAATGCGTCGGCTGCTGCGGAGGCGCGGGTGTTGGCGGAGGCGGAACGAATTTTGCGTCGTCCACGGCAACGTTCTGTTGAAGTTGTTCGACTTGTACCGTGAAACGGTTGCCGGGGCGAGCAATCGTCCAGCGATACGGAATTTTTATGCCGTCAGCGGTGCGATAATCCGCGTAATCAATTTGCGTAGGATTGTAGCCAAGCGGTGAATCTGTGTAACGAATCATCCGCACCGGTAAGTTGGACTTCTGATCGAGAAACAGCTTCAGTGGCGGCTCACCTTCTTTACGTCCGACCACCAGCCAGGTGTCGTGGCCGTCGATTTTTTCGCCGGGCAGCGTCTCCCATTTTGAATAAAGAGATTTGACGTACGCGGCAAACTCAAAGTTTGCGTCCATACGCGCTCCGAACGATTCCTGGGCGTTCATCATGTGTACGCGTCCGGGAACCGCAAGCCAGCCGACTTTGCCGTTGTAGGCCGTCACGCTTTCGCCTTCCTTCATGTGCATTACGGAAACGCGCATATCCGGCGCCTTGGCGTAAATATCAATCGGCATATGCTGATCGCCGAACGCCGTGACGGTTCCTTTTGCCACGCGGCTCTTTATTTTTCTCAACGCATCCGCTCCACCGACAGCAGCCAGATATTGATCGAGCAGCACATCAGGTGCGGGATTGCCCATGGCGGATACCGGGCTGTCTTCCATCAACTGCGGCTTTTTCTCATGCTCGGTAATCTCGGGAATACCAACGGGATGCGCTCCGCCCTGATGGCAGGTGTAGCAGGTGACCACGCGGTGGCTTTCGAAATTTTCGTTATTGATGGTGATCATCATTTCCATCATCTTGCGCGCCGTAACCTTGGGCTTCTTGTCGTCTTTATCGAACGCGTGTTCGACGTGGCAGTATTCGCAATCGACACCGAGCGACGCGGTGATGAATTGCATCGCAGGAACCAGCTGGTCGGCAGGAACATCTTTCAACACCTGAATATTCTTGAATTGCTGCGAAGCCGTCTTTGCACCCACCGCGGCACCATTTTGCCCAGCGCCAGCCGGAATTGCAGTTTGCGACGGATTCCGCGCATATGCAGCCAGGAGTGCTGCGCCAAAAGCAACAAAAGGCGTTATTGAGATCGACAGCACCATGCGGGCGGTTTGATTCATGGATCCTCGCGGATTATGGCTCGAAGAGTGTACCAAAAGATGCGAGGAACCGGGTCGTGAGCGGCGATGGAGTGATGGCGCTGCCCCCTCCCGCTGTTTTGCAAAATGCTGATTCTAAAGATACTTAAAGCACTTGTTTCGATAGACATTTGGAAGTATTGATTCTAAACCGCTTGCGCAGGGTGGCTACGATGCAGTTCAGACAGTTTTTCGCGCCCTTAGGTGTTAAGATCGCCGCGTTTGGCGAGGGCCATGATGCGGTCGGCAGCGCGGAAGGCCAACGCCATGATGGTCATGGTGGGTTGGCCGCGGCCCGACGTAACCAGGCTGCTGCCATCGCAGAGGAAAAGATTTTTTACGTCGTGGGTCTGGTGATCGGGATTGATGACGGAAGTCTTCGGATCATTGCCCATGCGGCAGGTGCCGAGCAAGTGCACGCCGAATTGTTGCTCGTCGATAGGAAAAGTCCACTTCTGTTTGGCGTTGGCGGCGTCGAGCAGTTCCATCGAGCGGGCCGCGAGCCAGTGCGCGAGTTTCAAATCGTCCGGATGATCCTTGTACGTCAGGCGAAGTGCGGGAAGTCCCCAGGCGTCTTTCACATCGGGATCGACGGAGAAGCTGTTATTTTCCACGGGTAATGAAGTTCCGTGGCCGAAAATTTCAAAAGTGCGCGTCCAATTGTGCGCGAGAGCCGCCTTGAAATCTTTTCCCCAACGTGGCGTGCCCGGCGGGAGCCCCCCGATGCCGAAGCCAATGGGCGTCAAATCAAAGCGGGCATCGAGTCCGCCGCCACCGTAAAAGCCGACTTTTTGCGCGTCCAGTTCATAAAAATCGTGCAGGATGCGGCTGACCGCGTAGCCTTTGTAGTCGTTGGTTTGCTCTTCGAAAACACCGACCGAAACGGCTCCGGTGTTAAACATCAGGTTTTTGCCAAGGTAACCGCTGGAGTTGGCGAGGCCATTAGGAAATTTATTGGAAGCGGAAAGCAAAAGCAGGCGCGGAGTTTCGGCTCCGTTGGCGGATAGGATGACGGCTTTGGCGCGCTGCAGGTGCACATTTTTCTTTTCGTCAAAATAGACCGCGCCAGTGGCGCGGCCGCGCTCGTCGATTTCGATTTTGTGCACGTAGCTGTTGGGACGAATTTCGCATTTGCCGGAGCGTTCCGCGAGCGGGATCATGCTGGCCAGCGAACTGGATTTGGCCCCTACTTCGCATCCGAAGGCCAGGCAGAAACCGCAGTTGATGCACGCGCTGCGACCGGCGCGTGGCTGCGAAAGAATGGCCATCGGCGCAGGAAACGGATTCCATCCCAGTTTGCGCGCGGCTCGTTCAAAAATAACTCCATTGCTCTTTACAGGCAGCGGCGGCATGGGATACGGCTTGGAACGGGGCGGATCGAACGGACTGGCGCCCGCCAGTCCGGAGACGCCAACTTCCCATTCGACTTTGGTGTAGTAGGGTTCGAGGTCGGCGTAAGAAATGGGCCAGTCGGTGAGAGTGGAGCCGGCAACTGCACCGATTTTGCTTCGTTCCTTGAAATCGATTTCGTGGAAGCGCCAGAAATTCGCGGTGAAGTGATTGCTGGTGCCGCCGACGGCGCGGCCATAGACCAGAGCGCGTTGCGGCTTGGCTTTATCCTGCGGGGTTTTGCGGAAAGTGTTGGGCTGCAGCTTAGGATGATTGGTGAGTTGATCTTCCTGCAAAACTTTTATTTCGTCGTGCGAGAAATCTTTTTCGTGCAGATAGGGACCCTGTTCGAGAACAACGACGCTGAAGCCGTTGGTGGAAAGCTCTTTGGCTAGAACGCCGCCCGCGGCGCCGGAACCGACGATGACAAAATCGACTGCGTCGGAATTTTTGTATTTGGGTTGATCGATTTTCATTTCTGGTCCGTGTCTTTCGTGGCCGCTGTAACGGAGGTAGCGGGGTGCCAGCCGGGATAGTCCCGGTCAATGGCGCTGAATGGCGGCTGAAAACTGTGGCCCGGTTCGCGGCCGATCACCGCCCAGCCGACGCCGCCGCGATTGCCTTTACGATCGGATTCGGGATCGATCAGAAAACCGGCAATGGTGTGCATACGAAGAATTTCGAAGAGTGGCTGTGCGGCGGAACTTGGACGAAAGTTGCCACGTGGGCGGCGTGGCGCATTCTTTGCTCCAGCTTCGTCCAGTGACGTAAGAACCGCTTCCTGTTGCTCAGGCGTTGCGGAAGAAAAAGAAGTGGCTTCAGGGAAAAGCTCTTGTACGCGTTTTTCGATTTCCGGAAGGCCTTCGCGATACGTTTTCTGATCGTTGATTGAGAAGGTGACGAGGGCGCGATCGATGAAATAAACGACGCCGGCTTCGCGCGCGCCGGGAGTGCCGTCGCTCGGAATTATGCAGGACGCGAGTGCTTCGATTTCCTTGGCTTCGGCAGGTGTGAAAAACTCCCACTTCTGATCCTCGGGGAATAGCGCGATGTGGTGAGCATGCTCCGCGGCAGCGACCACTGCGGGCCAGCGAGCTGCAGTCCACGTCGCGCCGACAGCGGCGATGCCACGACACAAAAACTTTCTGCGGTCGAGTTCGGTGATCAAGAGTTTGCCTATCTTTCTTTTTTGGGACTGTAAGTCTTGCGCGCGTGAACGTCAATGCAAAAGAAACGATAGAACAAAACAGCGGCACAGATAAGGGCTTCCAAATTGGACTGTGAAATCGCAGGTTTGCGGATGGCTCCATTGCTGCGTTACGATACCACCTGCGCGGGTTCGCAGAGGACACGCCCATCCCACCAAAAATGGCGACTCTCACTGGAGCAATCGGTACCGGCAGCAAGTGGCTGCTGGACAAAATCGTGGGCGCAATCGCGGCTACCGGAATCAATCCCAATTTCTTGACGTTTCTTGGCCTGGTGGTGAATTTTGGCGCAGCGGCAAGTTTTGCGGTTGGGAAATTCTTTCTGGGCGCGACGATTATTTTTTTCGCGGGATTTTTGGACATGCTGGATGGCCAGGTCGCGCGGCGTCAGAATCGTGTCACGGCGTTCGGCGCGTTTTATGATTCAACGTTGGATCGCTACGCGGACATGGCGTTGTACATGGGATTGCTGGTGTATTACTCAGTAAGCGGAAGAACGCCGTACGTGGTGCTGGCGGCGGTGGCGACGGCCGGATCGGTGATGGTGAGTTACGCGCGTGCTCGCGCGGAATCGCTGATACCGCTGTGCAAAGTGGGATTCATGGAACGGCCGGAACGGCTGGTGCTGCTGATTATTGGCGGAGTTTTTAATCGCATGGCGCCGGTGTTGTGGGTAATCGCGGTGGTGTCAACGATTACCGTGATTCACAGAATCGTTTTCACCTGGCAGGAAACGCGCGCTGGCCGCACGCTCTCCGGAATAAAGCTAAGTCTCTAATTGCCGAAATTGTCTCCAGCACCCGTAGAGGCAAGGTGTTGTTTTGAGAAAAGCCAGCGTTACAGAACTCAGAATCCAGTGGGGCAAGTGTTGGAACGCGGTGCGCAGAGGCGAATCTTTGCTGATCATGTTCCGAGGCCAAGTGTTCGCGCAGACGCCTGTGCGCAAGTCTGTTTCGCGAAGTGCGCTCTCAGTATCTGCAAGGAAATAATTTCCTCTTCAAAATTCGCCTCAGGGTTCAGCTTCCTGATCGGCTGAAGTGGGCGCTGCCACGTAACTGGCCAAAAATTCCTCAACCGGTCTTTCAATTGTTTCCTTCACAAGTTTGCGCAATGCCGGAACGTCGTCCTTGGTCAGGGCGCTGGTGTCGATGGTTTGGTGCAGATAGACGGTTATTGTTGCCGGCCAGAACATCCAATGGCCGGTGCGGTGATGCTGGAAGGAACCGACGATGCTGACAGGTACGATGGGAATTTCCAATTGCTGCGCTACGCGGAATGCGCCGTCCTGGAATTCGTCCACGCGGCCGTCGCGAGTGCGCTTTGCTTCCGGAAAAACGATGAGGCTGGTACCACTGTGGATAGCGTCACGGGTGAGCCGCCACATGCGTCTTAAATCGGACGGGCGACGGACGTCCGGCACGGGAACGTTACCGAAACGTTTCATCAGCCAACCGTAAACCGGAATGTTGAAATGCGATTCGAGCTCCCAGCCGCGGACGAATTGCGGTATCGCGCAATAAAGCGCGAAGGGATCGAAAAGGTTTACGTGATTGGAGATGAAGAAGCTGGTTTTTTGCGGCTCGAATCCGGGTGAGCGGACGACGCGGATTTTTGCGCCCGCGAAGAAAATAATTCTGCGGCAGAAGGTGCGCTGTAGCCAATCGTGTTTTTTGGGATCGAGAACAATAGCAAGTACGATCAGGATCGGAACGGCAATTGCAAAATGCAGAAGACTCAGGAACCAGAGCAATGCGCTGCGCAGGACGTACCAGGCCCGCTTCATATATAGACATCCACGGCGGACGGAACGATGTCGAGTGACTTGCACTCCAGTGAAAAGATCTCGCCATCGATCAAAACATCAACCGGTACCGGAATGTTGAATTCAACGTGCTTCACCGTTTTTCGCGAAGCGAGCGGATGGTCAAGGTGAGTACCGTCGTAGAGTTTCGGCAACATGCGGAGAAGGCCGAGGCGGCCGATCGGTCCCCAGCGAACGAACTCGATGAGGCCATCGGAAGTATCGGCGCGAGGAGCAATAAGCATGGTGCCGCCGGTGTATTTGCTGTTGTTGAAGCTGAGAAAAAGGCTACGGCGCGTGTCCCATTCTGATTCGTCGTCGGAGCGCAAGACGAATGCGCGGCGTTTGAGCTGAACTACACCGACGAGGACACCGAATAAGTAACCGAGATGGCCGAGCGGCTTGAAAACACGATTGGTGAGAGCGCCGACGTCAGCGGTGAAACCTACGCTAAGAATGTTGAAGGAATAAATTTCGCCGGAGGCGTGAGCGAGCCGGATCAAATCCACGGGGCGAGTGCGATTGGCGAGAAGCGCGTCGAGTGAGGCTTCAGCGCCGTGGTCCGTGAAATCCCGCAAGAAAGAATTGCCGGTTCCCAGCGGGAGGAAACCCAGAGAAATTCGTTCGGTTGAAGGATTGCCTGCGAAAATACCGTTCAGAATTTCGTGGGCGGTGCCGTCGCCGCCGACGGCGAGAAATTTTCTATAGCCTTGCGCGTAGGATTCGCGTGCGAGCTGCACGGCGTGTCCTGGGCAGGTGGAAGCGATTACGTCAATGTGCAGGCCTTTTTCGCGGAGGCGTGCGAGTGCGGGGCCGGCAAGTCTGGCGGATTTGCCGCCGCCAGCAGCGGGATTGACGATGGCGAAGAAACGGTCTTTAGCCGGGGACATGGACACTAGAGCGGGAGTATAACGCGGTCGCGGTCGAGTTTGCTGAGGCGTTCGGCGAGTTCGTTACGTTTTATTTTGAGAGATGCAGTGCGCGGAAAGTCTTGGTCGTGGAGAACGAGACCGTGGATGCGCTTGTAATTCAGCAGGCGATTGTTGCGCTGGATGATTTCTTGTTTGAGTTGGTCTGTGAATGACTGATTATTTTCCAGATGGATGACGATGATGAGTTCTTCGCCGATCATGGAACGCTTGGGCCAGATGTAATTTGCGGCGAAGACGCAGAATTCCTTTACTTCCTTTGCCGGCAGGCTTTCGAACGCGGCTTCGATATCTTCCGGGTAGATGTTCTTGCCTTCTTCGGTGACGATCATATTTTTCTTGCGGCCGCTTAGGTGCAGGTGGCCTTGCGCGTCGAATTTGCCGAGGTCGCCGGTGCGTAGCCAGCCGTCCACGATGGTTTCGGCGGTGAGTTCCGGCTCATTGAGGTAGCCGGACATTACGGTTTTGCTGCGGACGTAAACTTCGCCGACGCCGTCCAGGCTGGGATCGACGATTTTGACTTCCATGCCGGGAAGCGGCCTGCCTACAGTGTCCGCCCGAAATGGTTTTAGATCGTTGACGGTGATGGCGGTGCCGGCTTCGGTGAGGCCGTAGCCGTTGGCGACAGGGATGCCGAGGTCGTAGAAAAATTGCAGGGTTTGCGGTTCGGTGAAAGCGCCGCCGACGATGATAGCTTGCAATTCGCCGCCGAACGCGGCCTGGACTTGTTTTAGCAGGCGGCGGCTTAGCCAGAGGCGGGGATGACTTTTTGTTAGAGCTTTGTTAATGCCAACGAGAAAGTCGAAAACTTTTCGTTTTGCTGGCGGCAGCTCGGCGAAACGCGTCTCTAAGCCTTTCTGCAGATTCTTTAGTACAAGCGGGACGAGGCTGACGTAAGTAATTTTGTATTTCGTGAAGGCGTCCCGGACAAATTCGGGGCGGAGGGTGCGGAGGTGGACTACGCAGGCGCCGCAAGTGAAGGGGCCGAAGAAGCCGACCATGAAGTCTATGGCGTGATTCGTGGGGAGGATGCTGAGATAGCGGACGCCAGGCCAGAAGGGATAGAGCGAGGTAAGCGCGACGCACTGTTCGAGATAGTTTTCGTGGGTCATCATGCAGCCCTTGGGGCGGCCACCGGTTCCGGAGGAATAGACGATGGATGCAATGTCTTTGCGTTCGCGGGGGACGAATACGGGCGCGGCGCTGCCGCGAAATTCTTCCCAGCGGTGAGCGCCGGCCAGATCGGCGTTGGGCGGTGCTTCAGTGACCAGGACGGTTTGGAGATTTGTCGCGGCGGCGCGAGCGGGAGCGGCGCTAAGTTGTCTCCAGATTGGGTATTCGGTGATGAGAATTTTTGCGTTGGAATGTTGAAGTAGTTGCCAGTGTTCGCCAGGCGTCAGTTTGTAGTCAAGCGGGACGAGGACGCCACCGGAATAAAAAATGGCGAACGCGGAGATCAGCCACTTGGACTGATTGGTCATGATGATGCTGGCGCGGTCGGCTGGGGAGAAGCCCACGTGTTGCATGGCTTCGGCGAAGGGTAGTGCTTGGGCATCGAACTCGGCGTAGGTTAGGCGGGCTTTTTGGCGTTCGCGGTCGGCTTCGATGAGGCAGGTTTCGGCAGCGAACCTTTCCATAGCGTCTTTTAGCGCCGCGCCGATGGAAGAATACTTTGCGAGGTCGAGCATTACAGGCGGGATTGTATGCGCTCGGCTAGAGTCTTGAAGTCGCTGACACCCTGGACTTCGTAGTCGGGGAGTTCGATGTTGAAGTGATTTTCGATGCGGGAGAGGAGTTCGAGAGTTTGCAGGGAGTCGATGCCCAGTTTTTTGAAGAAGTCGTCGGTGGCAGAGAGGGAGCCGGGCGCGAGTTTGAAATGCTGCTCGGCGAGGGTCAGGACTTCCTGGGTAGTGTTTTCGAGAGTGGGCATGACTGCAGTTAATTTAACATCACCACGCCAAGAAGAAAAAGACGGACGCTAGCGCTTCGTCTCGAACGACGGCACGAATGTCATTTCCCTGGGATAGGCGAGTTGAATCCGTAACTGATTCGTGGGCGTGCGGAACTCGGGGAGTTCCGGTTCTAGATTGAGCGCTATTGGATTTAACGTTTTGGAGTTACGCAGTACAAGCCCAAAACTCTCGGCTGGTTGCACAGATGATGCGTGAGGGTCCAGCGCAAAATCGGGGATTTCCATTTCAAATTCACCATTGTCGTCTGGCATTGCTCTTGCGACCCAGAGTTGAGTAACCATTCCATCCAAGATGCCAAAGAATTCTTGCGCCCAGTAGGCCGTATATATCGCAACCACTTCGGCATTCTGATTCTTTAACAATTCGATGGGGATCTTTCCTTTGAGTTTGATGGTTGGGAGTGGATCACATGCAAATCCATATTCCAGTTTCCGCGTCCCAGAAAAATTAAGAGTTAAAGTCTGAAAACGGCAGCCGGGGGCGTAGAGCAAGATTTTAATCGAATTAGCGGGCTTGCCGTCCCTCAAGGCGCTGATTTCGTAGGAACGTACGTTTGGCTTCGAACGAACGTAGCTGGAGTATCCTCCGAACGGCCCGGTAAGCATGTAGCGAATCTGAACCGTCTCCGACCTGATTTGCGCGGGAAGCGCGAATGAGACAGTCGGAATCGAAGCAGAATCGTCGGAAACCTGCAACAGTGGCGGCACTCGGAAAATCAGTAGCATTGAAAGCAGGACAAGGTAAGGAGGCATTCGGTTCCTCCAGTTGCGAGTGGCTAAGTATAAGTCAACGATCTGGAGAAAGAACGGGTCTCACAAAATCGAGTGCGTTGCTCACATCTCCGAGTTTAAGGCTGATAGGGCATGGGGCCCGTGTTTTCTACGAATTTTTTTAGTGCGGCCAGTACGGCGGGACGGGTGAAGAGATCGCAGAAGATGGCTATTTCCTGGCGGAGTTCTTCGCGGGGAATGGGCTTGATGAATTTTTTTGCGGCGATGCGGGTAGCGGCGTCGAATTTGGTGATTTGCGCGGCGGTGGATTGGGCCAGTTTTAGAGATTCGCCTTCGGCGGCTAGTTGAGCTACCAGTCCGACGGCTTGGGCGCGGCTGGCGTTGACGCTGCGGCCGGTTAGCAGGAGATCGCGGACGAAGCCGTTGCCTAGATCGCGTTTTAGGCGCGGGATGCCGCCGAAGCCGGGAATCAGGCCGAGACGCAATTCGGGGAACGCGAAGCGGGCCAGTTTGTCGGCGATGATGAGGTCGCAAACCAAGGCGAGTTCGAGGCCGCCACCAAAGCAGACGCCGTGAACCGCGGCAATAGTGACGAAGGGCGCTTCGTCGAGCCAATTCAGGACGGCGTGAATGCGTTCGAGAAATTCGCGGATGCCTGCGCTGCGATCCTTCTCATTTAGAGAGTTCGCGCCGTTGTACAACTCGCGCAGATCGGCGCCCGCCGAGAAGCCCGATTTTTGCGTGCTGGAAATAATGCAGGCGGAAGTTTCGGCGGCGAGATTTTTTGCTGCGGCGACAAACTGTTCGAGTTCGCCGAGCATGACGGTGCCGATTTCGTTGGCCGGGGCGCGGTCTAGCGTCAATTCCAGTACGCCTTCGCACCATTCCCAGCGCAGCGCTTCACCCTTGAAGGATTTCATGCGGAGGCCTTTCGCTCGTACATTGAATTGATCTCGGCATCATAGCGTCTTGCGATGGCGTCGCGCTTGATTTTGCCCATGGCGGTGAGCAGGCCGCTTTCCGGCGTGAAGGTATCGGGCAGAATTTTGAAATTGCGAATCTGGCGGTAATGCGGGAGATCGGGATTGATGGTGTCGATTGCCGCTTGCACGGCAACGGAGTCCACTTTTCCTGTGACCAGCATACAGACATAGCTTTTTGCGTTGCCGACTAGAACAATTTGCTGCGCGGTCGGCAAAAGCTGCGCGAGTTTGTCTTCGATGGGTTCGGGGGCGAATTTGTGGCCAGTGTTCAGTACGAGAAGATTTTTAATGCGGCCGATGATGCGCCAGTTGCCGCGCGCGTTGACTTCGCCCTGATCGCCGGTGTGGAACCATCCGTCGCGCAGAACTTTTGCGGTTTCTTCGGGTCGATTCCAATAGCCGGAGAAAATATTGGGGCCGCGGACGATGATTTCGTCGTTGTCGGCGAGTTGCATTTCGATTCCGGAGATTGCGGGACCGACGTAGCCGGGTTCGACGGGAACGCGGGGATCGTCGAGCGTGCAGAGCGCTGTGGTTTCGGTAAGGCCGTAGGCTTGCAGAACGGGAATGAGGAGCATCAAGAAAAATTGTTGGGTTTCGGGAGCGAGTGGAGCGGAACCGCAGATCAGTGCGCGAAGATTGGGACCGAAGCGGCTTTTTACTCTTGCGAAGATGAGTTTACGACCGAGCGCTAGCCAAAGTACATCAAAGGATCTGCCGCGGCCAACGTGTTGGCGCTGCCAGGCTTCGCGGGCGCGGGAATAGAGAGCGCGAATTGGAGCGGCCTGCTTGGCGATATTGTCTTCGACGCCGCGCTTGACGCGCTCGAGGAGTGTGGGCACGTTTAGAAAATAGTGCGGTGCGGCGATGTGGATTTCGTCGGCAAGTTTGGCGAGGTCGGTGGAAAGGGTGAGGGCGGCTTCGCGGGAGAAGGCGGAGAGCATAAGCATCCAGGAGGCGGCGAAATTCATTGGGGCGTAGAGGAAGACGCGATCGGGCTCGGAAGGCTTTTTGTTCACAGGACCCATAAGTTGATCGAGACGCTCGGTGGTGCAGCCAGTCATGTGATTTAGATTGGCGATGGTGAGACAGACGCCTTTTGCTTCGCCGGAGGTTCCCGAGGTATAGATGATTGTTAGCAATTCGTCGTTGGCGCGCTGACGAATGGGCACGAGAGCGGGCTTCTGCTGATCTGCGGAGAAAACTTCCGAAAGTAAGACCTGCTGAGGCAAATCCCGCCAAGTATTGGCGAGTGCATCGGAAAGTTCCCGATCGCCGGCAAGGATTAGGCGCGGCTGACAGTCCTTCAACATGGCGACAAGTTCAGCAGGCGTCTGGCGATGGTAAAGAGGAACAACCACGATGCCTTCGGCCATCAGCGCTAGGTCAATGGCGATCCAGTGGATGGAATTTGCGGCGATGAGGCCGCAGCGTTCGCTGGGTTTAATTCCTGTGGAGCGCAGCCATTGGCGGGCAGCTTCGATCAAGCGCAGAAGCTCCGCAGCTGATTTGGAAACGAATTGGTCGCCATGCACCTCGCGGAGGACCACACGGTCTGCCGAGCGCTGTAGATTGTCAAAAATGTTCTGCAGAAAATTCGCCATGAAGATTATTTCGATGCGGCCATGGCGGCTTCGGAGACATCGTACTTTTCGGCGAGGCGCACGAGATTTTCGCTAAGCGGCGGGAGATATTCTTCCCAAGAGCGGACGCCGCCACGCAAAGGAAATTCGGGATACTGGCGGCGCATCAGGTCTTCGAAAATCACGCCCATACGGGCCATGACTTTGAGATTGCGGACGACGGTATCGCCAATGCCCTGGCGGATGGATTCGGATTCGGCGACAAGCGTTTCCATCATCTGCAACATTTTGGGACCGAGATCGGGATCGTCAACGCTGATGCAAAGATGATTGTGGCCTCGTTCACGCATTAGATTTCGGATTCGTTCGTCCATGGTCACGCCCGCGGAAGCGACCAGGCTGGGCATGCAGGTGACGATGCCGTGATAGCGGGACGAAACCATGTACGAAGCCTGGCGAAGAATGGAAACGAGCTGGAACATGTCGTACTCGTCGGAAGTGAAAATCGGCAGGCCGGGGATTTCGGAGGCGATAGCGCGGCAGGCGACGGCGTCAAGGCGTTCGGTGGCGGCGAGCACGGTGAAGACTTTGTGTTTTTGTTGGAACGCGCGAGTCGAGGTAACGAAGCCATCTATGTAGTGCTTAAACTTGCGATCGTTCTCCGCGCCGGATTGGTGGAAATAAACGGTGCGGTACTGGCTGTCTTTGTACGCGCCGGTGGTGACGCGGGCGATATATTTTGCGACGGAGGCTTTTACTGGCCAGACGAACGGATGAATCGGACAGAGGACGAGAACGGGAGTTTTTTCGTCCCAGCCGGCGTCATGCAAAGCTTTGCGGCCGTAGGCGTAGGGATGCGGTTCGAACGTCCATGCAGTGTCGGTACCTAGTTCAGAGGAGATGCCGAGTTTGCCGAGCACAGTTTGCGATTCGGGATTGCGTGTGATGACCAGCGAATCGTGGACGAAGCGCGCGCACATGTCCGCGATGAGTTTGTCCATGTGGCCGGCTTCGGCTCCGTAACCGATGGACAATTTATTTTCAGCGGATGCGAATCCGAGCGAACCGATCATCATGGTAGTGAGAGCGTTGGCGAATTTGCTTTTGAACATGGAGCCTTCGCAGGCGACGACTCCGTGATTTTTGCGCGTCTCTTTGTAAAGGAAAGGCGGGAAAAGGTCGGGAAGGAATACTTGCCTCGTGCCTTCGAAATAGCCCTTGGTGCGATCGAAATTTTGCGTCATGACGCTGAAGTCAACGTTTTCCGCGCCGAGGACGTAGCGGATCTGGCGGAGCATTTCGTTGACGCGGACATCGGAGCCGGTGTTGCGGGTGCCGTTGTAGCCTGCGAACAGGAGTTTTAGTCTTTCGCCGGGTTGCCAGCGTGCGCCGCCGCCCATCATCCATTTCAGGCGAGTTATTTCGATGAGGAGGCTGACCCAGACGACGAGAAGAAAATCAGTCATGTGCGCGCTGCTCCGCCTGCGGTTGGGACGCTGGCATTTTGCACTGGCCAGGGTCTGGCGGGATAGCGAAATTTATTTTCGCGACTGAATTTCAAGAGAGGCTGAGCGTAGGAAGAAAATTTTGCGGGAGGCTCACCGCCGAGTTCTTCGACCACGCGAGAATTGTCAAATACCGTGTTCCAGACGAGATATGGCCAGAAAACTTTCAGGAGCGAGGCGCCACGGCCAAGATTATTTTTTTTGTGGGAAAGCCAGTTGACGGCGCCGGAAAACGTTCCACCGAGCGAGGGCAGATACTTTGGACGCGAGCCGCCGGCTTGCGCGAGGGCGTCAGTGAGTTCGCGATAAGTTTGCGAGCCGGTGCCTGAAGACAAGTGATAACGCGGATAGACGGGAGAATTTTTTTGGTGAATGACGACGATGGCTTTGCCCACGTAGTCGGCCGGAACGATGTCAATGCGATCCGCGGGCCTAAGAGGAAGGACAGGCAGACTAGCGAGTACGCTGAAGGCTTGGACCATGTCAAATTGCGTGGTTTCCGGGCGGCGGCTGTCGCCGAGCACGATGGCAGGACGAAAAATGGTGTGCGGGACATCGGGGAGCAACTGGTGGACCATGTGTTCGCAGAATTTTTTCGTGCGCGCGTACGGATCGTAGTCGGAGCGCGCCCAGTCAATGGCAGTGTCTTCCTGGACCACTTCGTCCTGGCGCGTTCCCGCGACGGCTACGGTCGAGACGTGGGAAAAGCGGCGCAGGCCATGGTGATCCTGCGCGCGACGAGCAAGTTGAATGGCTTCGAGCGTGCCGCGCAGGTTTACGTTGAGGCACTGCTTTTCGGATTTGCGATTGAGTGAAGCGGCACAGTGAATGAGCGAGTCTGTCGATTCGACGAGGGTGTGATATTCATCATCCGCGAGACCAAAGCGCTCGTTAGTAAGGTCGCCGAGAAACATTCGTGTGCGGGTGGCGATGCGTTCCTGAAATTCCGGGAATTCCATGTGGAGTTGCAAGGATTGCCAGAGACGTTCGCGCGCTGCCTGCTGGGTTTTTGCGCGGACCAATAAATTAAGCGTGTCGCGATGGCCGCGAAATAATCCTGTGGCGAGATAGCTGCCGAGATATCCGGTTGAGCCAGTGAGAAAGATCGCCATGGCGGCTTAGCGATTGTCCCCTGAAGTGGCGACGGCCGCGGCGGCGGAAGGTTCTGGGCCCCAACCGACATCGCGTGGCGGACGCGATTCGAGCGGGCGGCCTTCCATCAAGGGATAGCACCAGCGGCGCAAGGCGGGGACGTGGACGTTGATCCAGTAGTCCCACCAATCGATGGCTTCCGGTTCGAACGCGAAGGCGCTACGTTCGTGTTCGGGAAGCGCGGCAGACAGCAGGCGTGCGTTTTCGCATTCGAACACATGTTCGTTGTGCAGAATAAATGGCTCGTACAATTCGATCAGTTTTTCGGCGCGATTCAGATCGCGTTCGGCTTTGGCGAGCGGCGATTTCTTGAAACGCAATTTTTCCGCAGCGCGATTGATTCCACTCACCACAGCTTTCTGCATCGGGATTGAGAGACGCTCGTAGCGTTGCTTGGAAACGGGAATGGTTTCGAATTTCACCTTAAGCCAGTGCTCGATTCCCTGCTGGGTGCGGTAATGCTTGCGATGAGCGAGGCCGGTAAGTTCGATGCTACGGCCCATATCACAGGGATTGATGCCGGAGGTCGCCAGTTGGTACATATGGGCATTCTTGCGTTCAATCAATGCTGCTGCGATCAGCGTCATGCCGCGGCAGACCATGTCCACGGGAATAACGTCGAGACATTTTTTAGCGTTCGAAGGAAGTTGGCGAAAATTTGTGCCCAGCAAATAGGAAAGAGGGCCTGAAGTATTGATGCCTTCGTTCCATCCGCTGAAAGGCGTGTACTGCGAGCTTTCGACGATGGACGGACGAACGATGGCAATCGGCAAATCCTTGCCGTGACGCGCGAGAATGGATTCGCCAAGGCTTTTGGTAAAGGTGTAAGTGTTGGGCCATCCCAGGTACTGCGCGCGGCGCATGCCCACGCGAACTAATTTATTTCTGACCCACCGGCTACGATTGCGTTTGAGCACGCCATCGAGTTCACCCGCCGCGACGCGGGTCTCATCGGCACCACGACCGAGAGCTTGACGCCGCAGAGCGCGGGAAAGTTCGGGACTTTCCGAGCGCTCTGCGATGTGCTGCATCATTTCGCGCAAGGAAGCGATCTCGCGCTCAGCGTCAAAATTCTTGACGTTCGCTGGATTGTAGTTGTCGTGCAGATTTTCCGTGACGCGTCCGTCGCGCATGCCGACTACATAGCAGGTGGAAAGGTGCATCAGAGCAGCGTGATCGCTGGCGCGAATAAAATTCAAAAGATGTTCGGCGGATTCGACGTTGGAAGAAACGGCATCGCGCAGATCAGGATTGAAATCGGTAAGTCCGGCACTGTTCACGACGAGGTCGAGCGAGTGCGCCAACCGCGTGCGTACGCCTTCTCCGAGACCCAGGCCGGGCTGGCTTACATCGCCCTCGACGACGTCGATCTTTTCGCGCAGAAAATCGCCCAGACGTGCACCGTATTGGTTTTGCAGGCCATCGAGCGTTGGCGACTCTTCGACAATTTTTTCGAAGCGACGTTGCGCGGTCGTCGTGCGATTGCGGCGAATCAAGAGCGTAATTTTGCCGATATCCGGAATCTGCTCGAGCAGGTCCACCATCCAGACCTTTCCGATAAACCCGGTCACACCGATCAACAGAATGTGCTTCCCGGCGAGCGCCCGACGGACGCTGAGGCCGTCGACTTGAGGAGCACTTCCAAACGGCACAACCGCCGGCGCATTTAATGTAATGCTGCGGCGCGTTTCTTGAGTTCCGGCTGACAACTGCTTCGGCTCACGCAATCCTAATTGCGCGAGGAGTGAGGCTTCCTGGATGCGGCCATCGGCATCGCCGGAGGCAATCCACGCGAAGGGTCCGCGCGGACGCACAACCGGCCAGAGCAAACGGCCGGTGGCAATGCCATCGCGAAATTCCATACGGTTGGCAATGAAGTGCTGCACGCCAAGGTGGCGCGCCAACGGCCGCAGAACATGATCGAGCGATTGGCCGACCAGAACAATGCGCTGGCCACCCGCCTGCGCGAGCCGCAAAGCGTCCACAGCTTTTCTTTGCAGCCGCGGCTTCAAAAAGTATTCAAAATATTCTTCACCAAGCAGGTCCAACCGATCGCGGGTAACGCCGCGCAGCAGCATATAAAGGAGTCTAGTCGCGCGAGTTCTACCTGCCAGATAGGCGACAGGGCGGAGCAACGTCGCCAGAGCCATTCCGGTGCGGCGGCGCCAGCGTTCGGCGAAGCTTTGCGCGTTCCAGGTAAAGAACCCGACCTGACGAAGCGCGCTCAGCTCCAAAAACGAGCCCTCGACTCGCCAATACACCGGCGCGCCAGCGGGAACGCGAGGCTGAACGCTCTTTTGGTTTGGAGAAGTCTCTGACATGGCGGGCCAGTGCCTAGCGGCGCGCAACTCGCAAGAGTTCACTCGTCTGCAATGCGTGTGACAATTTGGTTTCTACCGGTCCCGTTGCTGGCCTGGATACTCTAACCTGCAGCCGCAGCTATCCCCTGCCATTTGTTGTCTTTGCGGCGGCGCATGGCAGCGTCTTATGAATTTGCTACGTTAACATTCCACGGGCATCTCCCGCAAGACTGGGCGGGAGTTTGAGAATTTTTTCCCAGGCGTGATATGAGGTCAACGCTGTCGGAGGAAGTTGGTCAGCGGAGCCGGTTGTGCGGCTGCTAAGTCCGATGGCCAGAATGAGCAAGCCTGCTGCCGCCGAGCTGGCCACAATCTCCGTCCACGGCACGCCGTCAAACACGGCCGCGGATGACCTGGAGGAGATAGCCGCGGCAACGATGGCTGCCAGGTACAACGGGATGATTCGCAGCAAGAGGAAGCGCACGTCAAAAAATGGATAAATGAACTTGAATGCCAGCCAAAGGGTGGCCTGTGGCAGTACCGCAAGTAAGCTCAAAAGAGCCAGACGATCCAGAAACTCAAGGCCACCGGTAAGTCGCAAGATCCGATGAAGTCCCAGGGTAATCAATGCAAATGCCAGCGCCCCGGCGCATGCGGTGCTCAGCGATGCACTTGAAGAGGTCAAAGCCAAACTCAGAAAGGGCAGCAACGCGGCCTGTCCCAGAAAGACGATGGCCAAGGCACCCGTCAAGAACTGATCAGCACCTAAGGCGATAATCAGCGCTGAGAAAAACACGGCAAAAGCCAGCGCTTCCCAGTGAGCTGGGAAAATGGCATGCGGCTGGACCATGGCCATCACCTGAACGTAGGAAATGGAGACGATCTGCGACGGCTGCCCGAGCCAATATCCGAACAAGGTTTCTGGCACAAAAAACATCAAGAACTGGGCAATCCAGTACAGCGGATAGGCGGACGCCAATCCCAACAATAGCAGGCGCAACAAACGCATTTCTGCCCCTCAGCAGGCCCGCAATTATGAGCTTCCGAAACGGAGTTTGCAAGAGTTACTGACGCCGTCTAAACACCCCAGCCGTAGCGCTCAGCATGTTCTAGGGTACGCTGCATTTCACCGTGCAAAACTTCCATAAACCCTGCAGTTCCAGTAGGTTTCGTGCGAGGGGCGGCGAGATCTGGAGTGCGATATCCGCCGCTGAGGACCCGCACCACCGACTGCTCGACCCATTCAGCTTCCAGATTCAGGCCGAAGGCATCGCGAAGCATCATCGTGGCACTCAGGATTGAGCCTATGGGATTCGCCGAGTCCGTGCCCACCAGCGCGGGAGCCGAGCCGTGAATTGGCTCAAAAAGCGGAGCAGCAGAACCGAAACTTGCTGAGGGAATCAAGCCAATCGAACCCACCAGAGCCGCCGCGGCGTCGCTCAAAATATCGCCGAACATGTTGGTGGTCAACATCACGTCAAATTGCGAAGGCTTCAGCGTCAGTTGCATCGCAGCGTTATCCACGTACATGTGCTCGAGCCTGACGTTTGGATGCACGCTGCTCATAGCAGTGACAGTGCGCCGCCAGAGCTGCGAGCTAGTTAGCACATTGGCTTTATCCACGGAGCAGAGGCGGTGGGAGCGGTTCTCCGCCCGGCCGAATGCGAATGTCGCGATGCGTTCAACTTCTGGCGTCGAGTATGATTCCGTATCCCAGGATCGTTCCGTGCCGCCTTCGGTGCTGTTTCCCCGCTCGCCAAAATACATGCCGCCTGCAAGTTCGCGCACGATTTCCAAATCGAGATCGCCGAGCCGCTCGGGCTTCAATGGAGACATGCCGCGCAGTGGTTCCAACAATTTCACCGGGCGGACATTGACGTACAGCCCCATGCCTTTGCGCAGCGCCAGCAGGCCGCTTTCCGGCCGCTTGCCAACAGGCAAGGAATCCCATTTCGGGCCGCCCACTGCGCCGAGGAAAACGGCGTCGGCTCTACGGCAGGCATCCATCGTGGCGTTGGGAAGGGGTGTTCCGGTGACGTCTATCGCGGTGCCGCCAACCGGATATTCTTCAAACTGGAAATCATGATGGAATTCGCGAGCGCATTCTTTCAGCACGCTTGCAGCGGCAGCCGTAACTTCCGGACCGATGCCGTCGCCGGGCAGTAATACGATGGACTTTTTCATGGTTTCCCTTACCGAAAGTCTTTCGCTACAGTCTTACGCGACAGAGACACACAAAAAATCCCGTGCAGGCATTATGCCATTATGCCGCGGAAGTCGCCTCAGCGGGTACGGCTGAAGCGCCGCGCCGGATCACTTCGTGGGCGATGCCCAAAATATCGCGCGGCCGCACCGATTTCGATTCGTCCGCAAGCGCCGTAACGCGGCGGTAAATTTCCACGAGTTCGGCGTCGGTGGGTTCAAAACCGAGGTCGCGCAAATTGCTGCGCAATGCGTTTCGTCCAGAGTGCTTTCCCATCACCAGCGAACGCGATGGCACGCCTACCGTTTCCGGCGAAATGATTTCATAAGTCAGCGGATTCTTGATGATGCCGTCCTGATGGATTCCCGCTTCGTGGGCGAACGCGTTTGCGCCGACCACTGCTTTGTTTGGAGCGACCACCGCGCCCGTAACTTCGGTAAGCAGGCGGCTTGCTGGGAAAAGCTGGTCGAGCTTGATGTTGGTAGTGATGCCAAAGCTATCTTTGCGAACCGCCAGCGCCACGGCGATTTCTTCGAGCGCCGCGTTGCCGGCGCGTTCGCCGATACCGTTAACAGTGCATTCGATCTGGCGGACACCCGCTCGCACTGCAGCCAGTGAATTCGCTACGGCGAGGCCGAGGTCATCGTGACAATGCGCGCTTAGCGTAATTCCCTGCGCGTCACCCAGAAATTCGCGAACCCTGCGGAACATTTCGCCGTATTCTTCCGGCACGGCGTAGCCAACGGTATCCGGCAAATTCAAAATGGTGGCGCCCGCATCCACCGCGGTTTTGCAGACTTGGCAAAGATAATCGAGGTCGGTACGGCCCGCGTCTTCCGCGGAAAATTCCACTTCAGCGACGTGCTGGCGGCCATAGCGAATCATCGAGCCGATGGCTTCGAGGGCCTGCTCGCGAGTCATATGCAATTTGACTTGTAGGTGCAGGTCGGAAGTGGCGAGAAAAATGTGCAAACGCGAAGAGGCTGCGGGGTTCAGTGCTTCCACTGCGGCGTCGACGTCGGATCTTTTGGCTCGCGCAAGCGCGGCTATCGGCACGTCGCGAACTTCTCGCGCTACCGCCTGCACGGCTTCCAAGTCGCCTCGCGATGAGATGGGAAATCCCGCTTCGATGGTGTCAACACCCAGCTTGGCAAGTTGCCGAGCCATGCGGATCTTCTCGTCGGTGTTCATGGAGAAGCCGGGCGATTGTTCGCCGTCGCGCAGAGTGGTATCGAAGATGCGCACTACATCCATGGGATGGTCCTCGAAGAGTTCAGGGTTTCAACTTACAAACCCTGAGTCCAACAACCAGTAACGCAGAGACTGGGCCTGCGGGTCAAATTTATCTTTATTCTGCATTTGATAATTCTGACTTATACTAGCAGGCGAGGGATTCATGGATCTGAGCGAATTACAGGTATTTTTGACCGTCGCGCGCGAAGGCAGCTTTTCCCGGGCAGCTGAACGCCTTTACCGCACCCAGCCTGCCGTCAGCTTGACCATTCGCAAGCTGGAGGACGGTCTTGGCCAACCCCTTTTTGTGCGTGGCGCGCGTCCCGTGCGCATGACGGACGCCGGAACACTGCTGCGTGACTACGCCGAGCGGCTGATCAATCTGCGCGATGAAGTGAAGAAAGGTTTATCCGAGCTGACCGGGTTGAATCGCGGCGAACTTTCGCTCGGCGTGAACGAAAGCTCGATCCACGCACTGCTTCCGGCCCTTGGACAATTCAGAAAACTTCATCCGGGCATACAGATTCGCGTCCATCGCATGTTTTCCCGCGACATTCCCCACGAAGTGCTGAATTACCGATTGGATCTGGGCGCGGTTTCGTTTGTGCCGCGCGAAGCGCAACTGCAAGCCACGGAAATTTTGAAAGACGAACTTACTTTGGTCGTGCCGCCGAAACACCCTTTGTCCAAGCGCAAGGAAGTGGACGTGACTGACCTCGAAAACGAAAGCTTCGTGGCGCACAGCGTGGAATCGCCATTTCGTCGTCGCGTCATCGAGCTATTCGGCCGCAATCGCACCACTTTGAACATGCCCATCGAAATGCCGACCATTGAAAGCATCAAGCGTTTCGTACAAATGGGTATGGGTGTAGCCATCGTGCCGCGCATGTGTGTAGCGTGGGAAATCGAGCGCGGCTGGATGAAAGAAGTAAAAGTCCGTCAACTGAATTTGCCTCGCCACGTGTACTTAGTTTCGCGCCGCGGCGCACGCCTGCCGCACGCAGCCGCGGAGCTGATCCGCCTGCTGAAATCGGACTAGCCTATATGTTGATTCGATTGCAATGGCTGGCATATAACTGATGGCGGAGCTGCGACGGTGAAAAAAAACAAACTCGCGATATTCACATCCGCGGCGATTATTTTTGTTTTTGCGGTGATCGCGGCTGGCATGTGCGCGAGTGAGGTGCGCTCGCAGACGCCGCGCTGGTCGGAACAAAAGGCGAACGTGTGGTACGCACACCAGCCGTGGCTGGTTGGAAGCAACTATGTGCCGAAGTCAGCGATCAACCAGCTGGAA
>WNFP01004206.1_pt1 | contig 21886 bp, 17 predicted proteins | sample 5400201 | NCBI WGS metagenome assembly WNFP01 (sample SAMN13153355, study PRJNA577476) | soil metagenome | isolation source: 115 cm saprolite under Madrone tree | place: USA:California | collected 2016-06-14
AGTGCAAAGCGGCATGCTCATCGCCGGGGCATTCGTGGGCTTCATTTATAACACCGCGGGGATCGCGGGAATTCTAGCGATCGACGGCGCGACTTATTTTGTGTCTGCCTATTGCTTGTATCAAGTGCGCCGCGGGTACGTCTCGCCGCGGGTTCGACAGAAATATCCGCGGGAGTACGACGAAGCGACCGAAGCGACAGCCGAGGCGCTCGAAACCGGAGAAAATCCGGAGGTCGCGGAGGCCGGGCTTTCGCTGGCGGTGTACGCGGACCTGAAGGAAGGCTTCGCGTACCTGAGGCAGCAGCCGCTGGTGCGCGCCCTGGGCATCACACATTCGATCATGATGGCGGGAGTGGTGAGCGCGAACGTCGTTCTTGTGGCGCTGGCGAACGATATTCTTCATGCCGGTGCGCGCGGCTTAGGCTTTCTGGAAGCAGGCTGGGCTACGGGGGCGATCTGCGGGGGACTGATCGCCAGCCAGCTCCCCACAGCGTTGCGCATGCCGCTTTATGTGGTGGCTTGCGCCGGGCTCGCGGCGGGCCATATGGCGACTCCGTTTGTAGCGTTTCTGACGGGCGCGGTGGCGATGCAGATTCTATTCGGATTCTGCCGGGCACTGGGCGGGGTGGTGGCGCAGTCTTCGCTGATGTCCATCGTGCCCCGGCACTTCATGGGGCGGACGCAGTCGGCGATGGCGATTTTGACGACGACGGTGCAGCTTGTAATGAGTTTTGCGCTGGGGTGGGTGGCACAGGGCGCGGGACTCATCGCAGGGTATGCGCTGCTGGCACTGCTCTACACGGGAGCGACCGTGTCGGCGATTCGAGCGCGCCAGCTCATGCGATAAGCTCCTGAGCGACTCATTCGTCGCAGAGAGGGCCAGATGGAAATTCGCGCGATTCAGCCGTTCCTTCAATATTTCGGAAATGTGCGCGAGCGCACTGTACGGGCTGACGTCCGAGCAGGTCCGTGCGCGAAGCATTGCGGAATGACGAAAGGCAGGCTCCAGGATCAACCCGGGCCCGAGGGCAAAGACGAAGAGCTATGCTGAGGGAGGGACCGTTACGTTTTTGCGGCCGAGCATTTCGACGATGGCCTGATAGAGCTTTGCGCGCAGCTGGTATCGTTCGTTGGCCCTGGTGATGTACCGCACGGCCACTTCAATTCCACCGACGACGGGCTTGACGCTGAGGGCGGGCGCCACCGAAAAAGAGCTCATTTCCCGCGAACGCGACGCCCGCCGCCACTCGTCTTCTGCTTGCTTGGCGCTCTCTTTGGTGGCATCGAGCACTTTGTTGCGAATCTCTTCGATCATGGGATATGGATCCTGTCCCGCCGGCAGAATCACTTGCAGTTCATCCCAGAGCCACTGGCCGGAGGTCGAGAAATTGAAGTAGTGACCTTCAATCGCGAAGCTGTTGGTGAAGGTCACGCGTCGCCCCGTCGGATGGCCGGAATCGGTCCAGTTGCCGGTTTCGAGCAGCACGGTGTGGAACGGGCCAATTTCGACGACTTCGCCGGTCACGCCGTTGATTTCCACCCAGTCGCCCAGGCGAATCCCATTTTTTCCCATCAGCACAAACCAGCCGATGAAGCCGACGATGAAATCCTTGAGCGCAACGGTGAGACCCGCGCCGGCCAGCCCGAGAAATGTTCCGAGCTGTCCCGGCGGGCCGAAAATCACTAAGAGAATAAAGAGCAGCGCGACGATTTGCAGCGCCACGCGGGTTACGGCGTGGAGCGTCTGGATCTGCCGCCGGTCCATCGGGAGACGGTTGACCAGCTTGTCCATCATTGTGCCGAAGTAGAGGGCGATCAGCGCGATTGCCAGGATGACGAGGATGCCGCGCAGAGCGTGATTGATGACCGTACGCTGTCTTGCGGCGATGACCTCGATCCACTTTCTGTAGACGTCGGCGAGCTGTTTATGCGTGTCAATTCGCTTGTCGAATGTGGCGAGAGCTTTTTGGTCGGACGCGATCTGCTTCGTAATCTGGACGAGGGCCGCTGAGTCCTCGGGCGCACGCATGAGCGGAACCGGCTGGGGGGAAGGGGATTCCGCCGGCTTTGCGCGCTTCGAACGATGCGCAAGCTCGGGGGATTCCTGTTTCGCCGCGTCCACGCGCGATTCGAGCGCGTTGTGCTGCGCGGTGAGGGCTGAGGCTGCGGCTTCTGAATCCTGCTTCGCACGCCACAATTGCAGCTGCTTCTGATGCAGCGCGGACCATCGTTGAAAACGATTGATCAAGCCCCGTTCCTCGGGCGGAGGAGGTGTATTTGGAATCGCCGAAGCGTTTCCGTGGGCTGCGGCTTCGTGCTCCTGCACCATCTCCTGGATGCGGTCTTCCGGGTCACCGCCGGCGCGAATCAAGTCCTGCTTTGCGTCGTCGACTTCGTCCTGGTCGAGCTCCAACTCCGCTTTGGCGAGGTCCAGTTGGTCACCCAATGTTTCCTTCTTGTCACCGGTCGCTTTCGCTTCCGCATCGGTAAGTTGCGCCACCAATGCCTGATCGGCTTTCAAAAGCTTTTGCGCCTTCTGCAGGCGCGCTTCGATCTCTTTGGCCTCGGGACTCAGGACAGGTGGATTCTCGGCGGCATCGCGCAGAGCCGCCGCGAAGGCGAGATCGACTTCACGATCCGCCAGGCGCAGAGCTTCTTCCGCGAGAGGCCGCTCTTCGGGAGTCGTTGCAAGCTGGGCGAGTCGCTGCGCGGTCTTCAGAGGCGATTGATCGACGAGCGGCACCCTTGAGGGGACGCCGTGTTTGCCGTTGTCCTGTGACGACGAGGCGGCTGGAGGCTCCGTGGTGCGGATCAGTCCGTAGACCACGGCGCCCAGGAGCAGCACCAGCACTACGGCAGAAATTTTTTGTCTCGATCTCATCTCTTCTCAGCCATTCTAATACGCAACAGGTCGTACGCAGCCATCCGAAATTGGCTCCCCGAAAAATGCGGAACACTCCGCAGTGCCTTAGAGATTGTGTCCCGCCTCTGGTACGTCCTGGCTGGTTTTCTCTTTGATTTTGTAGCTGATTAGGCTCTTCACGCGGTTCGGCGGACTGCCAGCGAACAGATTTGACCTGAAATAGAAACGCCCCGTTGAAATCGGGGCATTTCACAGTATTCCGCTGTCTCTTTTTGGGTCCGGCTTCCTCTAGAGGTAGTCCCGTGAGGGGCCTTCGAGGAAAGCGCGCAGCTTGCGCGAGCGCGAGGGATGGCGCAGCTTGCGCAGCGCCTTGGCTTCGATCTGGCGGATGCGCTCGCGTGTGACCGCGAACGACTGGCCGACTTCTTCGAGTGTATGTTCACTGCCATCATCCAGGCCGAAGCGCATTTTGATGACTTTTTCCTCGCGCGGAGTCAGCGTCTTCAGCACGGAAGACGTCTGTTCCTTCAGGTTCAAATTGATGACTGCATCGGAGGGCGAAACCACGGCTTTGTCTTCGATGAAGTCGCCGAGGTGCGAATCTTCCTCTTCGCCGATCGGGGTTTCGAGAGAGATCGGCTCCTGCGCGATCTTCAGAATCTTGCGCACCTTGGACACGGGAATGTCCATCCGCTTGGCGATTTCTTCGCTGGTCGGCTCGCGGCCGAGCTCCTGCACGAGCTGGCGGCTGGTGCGCACGAGTTTGTTGATGGTCTCGATCATGTGCACCGGGATGCGGATGGTGCGCGCCTGGTCGGCGATCGCACGGGTGATGGCTTGACGGATCCACCAAGTCGCGTAAGTCGAAAACTTGTAGCCGCGGCGCCACTCGAACTTGTCCACCGCTTTCATCAGGCCGATGTTACCTTCCTGAATCAGATCGAGAAATTGCAATCCGCGGTTGGTGTACTTCTTGGCGATGGAAACAACCAATCGAAGGTTGGCTTCGATCAATTCCTTCTTGGCCTGCTCGGCCTCCGCTTCGCCACGGTGAATCAGCGTCAGCGTGCGCTTCAGCTCCGTGAGACCGACTTCGCTGGCCTCTTCGATTTCTTTCAGCTCAGTGCGGCGCGTGCGGAGTTCCTTGCGCGCTTCCGCGGCGACCTCGCCCTTGGCCATGTCGGCGCGGCGCTCCAGGCGCCCCGCTTCGCGTTCCAGCGACTGCAGGCGCTCAACCGTGCCGCGCATCTTGTCAATCAGCCGCTTTTTCTCAAACGGATTGAAGTCGATGTCGCGAATGGCCAGGGAAATCTGCACGCGCGTGCGCGCCACATCCCACTTCGCGCGGATATACGGCCGCTTCTTCGATTTCGGAGTTTTCTCGAGCTTGGCCGCCTGCTTCAGGGCCAGGTCGTACAGTTTTGCGATCCTGTCGATGTACTTCAGCGTCTGCTTGGTCTTGTTGGCGATTTTCTCTTCGGTGAGCTCTTCGTCGTCGAACTGGACGATCTCTTTGATGGAGCGCACGCCCTTGCGAAGATCGTCGCCGACGGCGATCAGCTCTTTGATCACGATCGGCGAACGCGTGATGGACTTCATGACCACGAGTTGCCCGCGCTCGATGCGCTTGGCGATGGTGACTTCGCCTTCGCGCGTCAGCAGCGGCACCGTGCCCATCTCTCGCAGGTACATGCGTACGGGATCGTTTGTTTTTTCCAGCGAGCCGGGCGTCAGATCCAGATCGCTCTCGCCCTCGTGCGCGTCTTCCTTGACCACCACATCGTGATCGCCCGCCTCGGCCGATACTTCTACCGCGCGCGCCGCTTTCGCCGAAGCCTGGTCCTCGTAAATCTCAATTCCATTCCGCTCAAAGGTCGTGAGGAGGTCGTCAATCTCTTCTGAGGAATGCACTTCTGCCGGAAGGGAATCGTTTACTTCGTCGTAGAGCAGGTAGCCGCGCTCTTTGCCCACAGCAATGAGCTGGCGCACCGCATCATATTTCTCTTCAAGACCTACCGCTGCCACAAATCCCTCCCGCAATCGGACGGCAATCCCGGGGCCTTCCGGGCATGAGGGGAACCTTGTTCATCCGCAGAGACACGGACAGGCTGCCGCCCTGGCGCAAACCAGTGGGGAATCTCCCCAGAAGATCGCTCGTTTTTTTGTTTGAAGCCCTCTGCGCCGCACCGCATGCCCGCCGTCGGCCCCGCGCGTCGCCCGCTTCCCCCACGCGTGGGCCCAGCCCCTGCCGCCGCATACACCTATAGATAGATGCATTTAACGGCAAAACCGTTACTCGCCAAACCCTGTTACGCTACACGTTTAAGTCCCTTCCAGTCAACATCTTAATTGGTGGAAATGTGTGGAAGACTTATCTTCGGACCGCTGCGCTATCTCGTCTACAATCTATAACCTGGGGCAGAACAACCCCTTCCGGCTTCTTGTGACCTAGGGGGCGCTTGGCCGGGTGCTCTGGCACCTGAGGTTCTGCGTAGCCGGGCACAGCGGGGAGGGTCTGCGTGGCATCGCCGTTGTCGCCTTCTTCGCCCCGTTCGAAAATCGCCGTTACTTTCTTCTATGGAGGCCGATTCACGTCTCGCCAATCGGCATCGGGCGATTTTTTTCGGAGCGCGGCGTTGCTGTCGTCGAGAGTGAGCTCCTCTGGATTTGGCTTCCGGCGACGCTGCTGGCACTCTCGGTCTGGCTGATGCGCCGGCGAGCTGCGCCTTCCACGTAGCTCGGAACGTCACCCCTGTTTCGAGGCGCAGAAGCACTGAACCCGTCACGCTCCTACTTTCATTTCCCTTGACTTCTGCTATGATGAGCGTATACTAGTTCATAGGTAAATCTGCGCGATTCCCTTATGCAATGGATTTGGTTGAGACCGGGCGAGCCGCGCTCCGTCGAAATTCGAGGTCCGTGAGTTGTCCGGGCAACTTCTTTAGAATCAACACTTGTAGAAATGGCGGCAAGTGTTGATTCTAAACCACTTACATAGACTCTAAGTCCTTTAGATGCAACACTTACAAAAAATCAGGGGGAGGGGTTAGCCGCTCCAATTCGGATCGGAGAGCGTTCGACGGTCACCTCGTTGCGGCGAGTCGGCGCATTAATTCCTGTTTTTTTTCCAGCAAGCCGCGCAGCGCCGGCCCGGGCGGATTTGTCTCGATGCTGCGCTGCACGTCGGCCAGCTCCCGCTCTGCCTGCCGGTGCTGCAGAGCCTCGACGCAGCTCATGGCCTCTTCCCAGGTCGGCTCGCTGGCCTCTTCAAACAGAATTTCGAAGAGCAGCCGCCGGTCGCGCTCTTCCAGCACCGCTGCCAACTCTGTGGCTTGCAGCGGCTGGCCGGAAAGGCTGGCGACGACCAGCGCCGCAAAAATCTTCTCCGTCTCCAGACCGTGATAGAGCCGGGCATTCTGCAACTGCTGGGCGAGTTCCTGCCGGAAGCCTTCCGCCTCCGCCAGCATTTGAATCAGCCGCCGCTCGACGGGCTTGGCCGCGCGAGCGACGAGTTCCGGCTGAGTTTTCAGTTCCCTTCGGCGCTCCGCAGCGGCTTTGCTGAGCGCCGCCCGTAGCACCGGCTCCTCCAAACGCAATTGTTGCGCGATACGCGTCGCCCACTCGGAGCGCAGAATGCGATTCGGAATTTTCTGCACGTAAGGCAAGAGAAAATTGACCGCCCGCAGTTTCCCTTCCGCAGTCGTTAAATCCATTTGCCGCGCCCGCGATATCAGATAGTCCACGTACGGCGGCGCTTCCTTCAGCAGTTTCAGATAAGCCTCTGCGCCCATTTCGCGAATGAACAAGTCCGGATCGGCCTTCTTATCGCCGACCGGCGGAAGCGCCAGCACGCGCACTTCGAAATCCTGCTCGAGTAAGAGAGAAAGGGATCGTTCCGTGGCCGTTTGCCCAGCCGCGTCCGGGTCGTAATTCACGATGACGCGCCGCGTGAATCGTCCGAGCAGCTTAATTTGCGGCTCCGCGAGGCTCGTGCCGCAGCTTGCCACTACGTTGCTGATCCCCGCGCGCGCCACGGCAATCGCATCCATGTAGCCTTCCACCAGAATCGCGAAATCTTGCCGCCGAATTCCCTCCTTGGCGCGGTCCATGTGATACAACACGTTGCTTTTCGAATAGATCGGCGTTTCCGGCGAATTTAGATACTTGGGCTGGTCGTCACCCAGCGCGCGGGCGCCGAATGCGACGATCTTTCCCGATTCATTGGAAATGGGAAACGTGATGCGCCGCCGGAACCGGTCGAAGAGCCGCCCGCCCTGGTCGCGCGAAATCAGGCCCGAATCCGCTAGCAACTTTTCGCTGTATTTGTTTTTCAGATGTCGCAGCAGGGCGTCGCCGCCGCTCGGCGCATACCCAATGCCGAAACGTGCGATGGCATCCTTGTCCAATCCGCGATCTTCGAGGTACGCCCGCGCCGCTTTCCCTTCCAGCGTCCCTTCCAGTTGCTTCAGGAAAAACGTCTGCGCCTCGCGATGCATTTCCACGAGCACGGTGCGCTGCTGCTTCTCTTTCCGTTCTTCCGGCGAACGTTCCTTCGGCCGCGGCAGCGCGATTCCGCATTTCTCCGCCACGATGCGCAGCGCTTCCGGAAACTCGCACCGCTCCATTTCCATCACAAAGTCGAAGACATCGCCGCCCTTGCCACACCCGAAGCAGTGAAAAATCTGGCGCACCGGATGCACGTTGAACGACGGCGTCTTCTCCGAATGGAATGGACAAAGCCCGCGGAAATTCTGCCCGGCCTTCTTAAGCTGGAAGTATTCCCCTACCACGCGGACAATGTCCGCCTGCTGCTTCACCTTCTCCGCAAATGATCCTGCTTCCGCCAAGTTGAATTACGTCAGGCGTGCGCCTGTTGGTAAGGGAACCGGCCGGTCGGGACAACTTGGGCCTTGGCTAATGGCTGGGCAAAGAGATAGGTCCAAGCCCTGCGCTTCGTGCCATGTGCCCAGACGTCCACAAGCCGCCGCTCGAAAAGTCCTTCGTCACAACCTTCCACGCGGTCCAAGGCCGGCAAAGTTCGATCGGGCTTGCGCATCCGGTAGAGTTCGCCGTGGACGAAACGATCGCTTCTGGGACTTTGAATCGCCGCCGGATAGCGGCGCGCAGGCAACCGATAAAGCTCCCCGTGGATCTTGGCCGGGGCAACGAACCGGATCTCGGCAGGATTGCCCAACCGATGGTGAAGCCGCTGTCCCTGCATCAGCGTGCCATACACAAATAGATAGGATACTGGCGCGGGCTTCGCGCGCCCATTCATCGTTTCCGAGTTTTTCCGCTTGCTCATGCTGCTCTACCTTTGCTCTTCTGCCTACATTCTACTAGGAGTTTCGACAGATTCTCAAAATTGTTGCGTTTGAGGTAAGCGAGCAAATCGTCCGCTTGACGGATTTCCACCAAACGCCTCAGGTAATAATCAAAAAGTGCCTCAACATCCTTGCGCAGCATCTGCTTTTCATAACAGAGGTAAGCGATGAATTCGAAAAAGTTCAGATAGTCGGTGAACTTGTCGAACAGTTCCTTCTCTTCGGACTCGAACTTCGCCTTTGGATCGTCGTCGCGGTGGAGCAAGTTCATGACATCTTCCAGCTCGTCATAATCGACTTTGCGCCGGATGAAAGAAAAAGTGCGGCCTTCGAAAAATTCCGCCTGCAGTTGCGAGAGCCAGCGAAGCCTTTCCGCGTTGGTGCGATCCCGGTATTCTTCAACCCCGTGAATCACGGCATAGATGGCGCCGAATCCGAGAACCAGCGTCCCGGAGCCGGTTAGAAACGCACCCCAGGCGCCGAGCGGCTCGAAGCCCACCTTCAAATGCAGGGCGTAGCCGCAGATCACAGTGAGGGCGGAAACGAAGAACCACAAAAATAAAGATCGCCACACCGAACGCATGAAACTCCGCCTCCTGCCAGGTTCTTCCTAAATGGATGCGGTGACGGTCATCGCTTCATGTAATCGTTCTTGTAGACCGTGCCGCCCTTCATGACAAATTTCACGTGCTCGAGGATGGTGACGTCTTTCGTCGGATCGCCATCGACGGCGACGATGTCCGCCCACCTTCCCGGCTCGAGCGTGCCGACGCGACCCTTCCATCCGAGCAGATCCGCCGCGTTGATCGTCGCGGTCTGGATCGCCGCCAGCGGCGTCATTCCCAGTTTTACATAGACGTGGAACTCGCCGGCGTTCAATCCGTGCGGATAAACCGCGGCGTCTGTGCCAAACGCCACCTTCACCCCCGCTGCGAACGCCTTCTTCGCGTTTTGTTGCGCAGCCGCGGCAACATCGCGCATCTTCTGCTTGGAATATTCCGGTATGTCGCTGTGTTCCATGTGCTGCTGCATGTATTCGGTCAGAAAAAGTGTCGGCACGAGATAGGTTCCATTTTTCTTCAGCGTGGCAATCGCCGCATCGTCCATCAGGTGGCCGTGCTCGACGGAATCCACGCCCGCTTCCGAGGCCCAGCGCACTCCCTCGGCGCCGTGCGCATGGGCGGCCACGCGGCGGCCGAGCCGGTGCGCATCCGCGACGATCGCTTTCATCTCTTCGAGCGTGTACTGCGAGGTGTTCGGGTCGTCGCCCTTCGAAAGCACTCCGCCCGTAGCACAGATCTTGATAACGTCCGCGCCATACTTGATGACTTCGCGGACCTTGTGCTGCACCGCCTCGACGCCGTCGGCCACTCCGTCTCCTTGAAAATGAAATGCGGGCGGGAGCAGATTTTCGTCGCAATGACCGCCGGTGATTCCCAGCGCTGGTCCCGAGGCGACCATGCGCGGCCCAATCACGTCTCCATCGTTGATGGCATCGCGCAATGCGATGTCCGCATAATCTTTCGCGCCAACGTTGCGCACTGTAGTGAATCCTGCTTCGAGGGTGCGCCGCGCGTTTCTCGCGCCATGCAACGCTTCACGAGCCGTGGAAATCCCCAGCCCCTGATACCCGAGCGAATTCAGGTCAAACGTGAGATGGGTGTGCATGTCGATCAAGCCGGGCAGCAACGTGGCGTCCGGCAGATCGATGGTCGCGTCTCCGGCTCCCGCCTTGACTTCGCTGGACGGCGCGACTTGCGTAATCTTTTCCCCTTCGATGACGACGGCCTGATTCGCGCGCAACTCTCCTGTGCGCACATCGAGGATTCGCCCCGCGCGAATCACTGTTCTCTTCGGTGCCTGCGCGCGAGTCGTCGCCGGCGTTCCCGCCAGTATGGCTAAACCCACTGCGATAACTGCGCAGAGCCGCGTGGTTATGCGGATCGTTTTTTCCGGCGACAACGGATTCTGCGGAGTTGTCATCAAGGCACCTCATTGTGAATTGGCATCCTGACCGCGGGGGAGTATATCAAAGCCTGGCGCTTGCATCGCTGGGGAAGCGGTGCTCCGCATGACTGCTATTGTCAGTCTTAAATTTTCTTACTTCTGCATTTCCACAACCGTGATGGCCTTCCCTCCGCGGTCCTCCGCCTCGAACGAATGCTTCTCGACCAGCGGGTGCGAGGCGAGAAATTCACCGATTCCTTTGCGAAGCGCGCCCGTGCCGTGTCCGTGAATGATCCTCACTCGCGCCTTGTGCGCCAGGGCCGCATCGTCCAGAAATTTGTCCAGGCGATCTCGTCTGCTGCAGCGCGTTCGCCCCGCTGCGCGATTACCTTCACGGCTGGTGAATTTGTGGCCGGCGCGCCCGTCCTTGCGCCGGGAGTTGGTCCTTCCACGCCGGTGATTTCATCCAGCGTGACTTTCATCCGCAGCGGCCCAGCTTCGATTTCGGCGGACGAGCCTTCGATTCGGCGCAGCACGACCGGCTTGCTGAATCCACGCACGCGAATCCTCGCCCCCGCTTGCAGCCGGTCCGCGCTGACCGCCTCCCGAGAATCGGAATGAACGCCGAGATCCGCTTGCGAGCCGGAAATGGTCTGCACGACCGCAGCGTTCAACTCTTCGCGCGCCCCGCTGCGTGCATCTTGCATCTTGCGCCGCGCGGATTTCTCGGCTTGCCCGCGCAGTTCCCGCTCTTTCACCGCTTCGACGACGCGCGCGACGTTTTCCTCGAAGCGCTTCTGCATCTCGGCGAATTGCGCTTCCAATTCCTTGATTCGCTTCTGCTGCCGTTCGACCCACTCGGTGCGCAGTTTCCTGCGCTCTTCTTCCAGTTCATGCCGCTCAGCGGCCATTTGCTGCCGCATCCGATCGAGTTCGTCGCGGCTGCGATGCAGATAAGCGATTAGGTGTGCGGCTTCTCGTGATTCGGGCGTGAGTAGCGACCTCGCGCGTTCGATGATTCCTTTGGCGAGCCCCAGCCGTTGCGCGATCGCAATTCCGCTCGAGCCGCCCGGCACGCCCACCATCAGGCGGTAAGTGGGCCGCAGATTTACGTCGTCGAATTCCACTGCGGCGTTCACGACGCCGGGCGTCGTCGAACCGTACGTCTTTAGCCGGTCGTGATGCGTTGTCGCCAGCACCATGCAGTTTTTCCCGCGGAATTCATCCAGCAGCGCCACCGCCAGCGCCGCCCCTTCCTCGGGCGCCGTTCCTGTTCCCATTTCATCCACGAGCACGAGAGACTTCGGCGTGGCTGCTTCGAGCATGCCCTTCAGATTCAGCATGTGCGCCGAAAACGTGGACAAATCTGCAGCAATCGATTGTTCGTCGCCGATATCCACCAGCACGCGGTCAAAGATCGGCAGGACCGCTCGCTGCGCCGCAACCGGAATCCCGGACTGCGCCGCGAGCGCGGCCATCCCCGTCGTTTTCAGCGCCACGGTCTTGCCGCCCGTATTTGGGCCGCTGATCACCAGCACTCGCTCTTCACCACCGAGCGATAACGTCATCGGAACGATGGCGCGATTTTCTCTGCGGAGCTTGTCTTCCAGCACCACATGACGCGCGTCTTCCAGGCGTAATTCATTGGTTTCGGAAAATTCCGGCATCGCGGCGTCAAAGTCTCGCGCGAATCGCGCTCGCGCAAAGACGCTGTCAACTTCCGCAATCGTTCCTGCTGCCGCCAGGAGCGGTCCTCGAACCATCTGCAGCTTTTCCGTCAATTCGCGCAGGATCCGCGCGATCTCGGCGGCTTCGTCCTCGGCCAGTTGCACGAGCTGATTATTCGCTTCGACGGTTTCGAACGGCTCCATGAAAACCGTTTGGCCCGTCGCGCTGGCTCCGTGCACGACGCCCGGTACGCTCCGCCGGTGCTCGGCGCGCACCGGGATCACAAAACGCTCATTCCGAAGGGTGACGTAATCCTCTGCGGCTTCAGCATTCCGCGCGCGCAAAATCTGCTTGAGAGTTTTCTGGATCGATTCGCGCGTCTGCGTGATGCTTGCGCGGATCCGCCGCAGCGCCGCCGACGCCTCGTCGCTGATTTCGCCGTTCGGCAGCACGCACCGCCGAATCGCCGCATGCGCATCGCGAAAATCAGCAAGCGAGGCCGCCCGCGCCGCCAACAATGGAAATTTCGCCGCATCTTCACGGAACTGCTGCCGCAACCATCCCGACGTTTCCAGTAAGGACGCTGCATCGAGGAATTCGCCCGGCTCCAGCACCGCCCCCGGCCCTTCGATGCGTTCGAGCCAGCCTTGCGGATCAGCCAGCGCGCCGAATCCCAATTCGCGCGCCGCTCGCAGCCACTCCCGTGCCTCGCGAATCAAGGCAAACGTCGCTTCCAGGGCCGCGCGCTCCATTCCCGGCTCGAGCGCATTCGCGGCTCGCCGCCCCGGCGCGCACGTCGTCCGCAGCCGCAGCAATTCCCGCAGCTTGTCGAATTCGAGGACTTCTTGGGTGGTCCGTGACATGTCTATGGTTGCTGCAACTCTTTCCGCAGGTGAAGCGCCACTTCGCCGGGCGTTGCCGCCGCATGAACCAGGCGGCCGTTTGCCTCACCCCACGGCGCTGGATGTCCCAACTCGACTTCCCGCACGCGTTCCAGAATCGGCTGCCAAAAGTCTCCGAGCACGGCAAACGGTTTCCCGGTCATCACCGACTTGTTCAACATTTCCCAAACCACCGCGAGCTCCACAAGCGTCCCCGTGCCGCCTCTGCATGCTACAAAGCCATCCGCAAGCCGGATCAGCTCGAACAATCTTTCTTCCCAGCTTTGCTTCCGCACTTCCACGTCAACCCACGCATTGATCTTCGCCGTTTTGAAGAATTCCGCCGTCACCCCGTAAGTTTTTCCGCCCGCCTCTTTCGCGCCCCGCGATACCGCTTCCATCACGCCGCCATAACCGCCGCTGCAAACGGCGAAGCCGTGTTTCGCGAGGGCCCGCCCCAGCACGCGCGCCTCTTCGTATCCCGCGTCTCCTTCATGCGGGCGCGAACTACCAAACACCGTGATAATTAATTCTTTCCCCATCTCGGCTTCTCGATCTTACTGGCGGTGTTTATGCTCCGGCCCGCGCTTCGGCGGCGCCACATTAAACTCCTCCAGCATCGCCACGCACAGTCCCGTCAGCGCATCCGTCGCTTCGTGATTCTTCCCGCCCTGGTTGTTGCTCAGGAAAGAAAAGATCAGCCGCCTCCCGCCCGGCGTCTCCGCAAAACCAGAAAGCGTCCTGACGTGTTCGACCGAGCCGGTCTTCGCGTGAATGCGTCCCGCCGCCGGGGTGTTTTTCATGCGGTCTTCCAGCGTGCCGTCCGCTCCAGCCACCGGCAGTGACGCATAATAGAGCCCGAACCAGGCCTGCTTCTGCGCATATCCCAGCAAAGTCACGATGGCCCGCGGCGTCACCAGATCGTGCCGCGACAATCCCGAGGCGTCCGTCTGAATCACGTCCCCCGGCGCGATACCTGCCGCCTCGTAAAATTCCGCTGGAATTTTCATCAGATCATCCGGCGTGGCCCACACTCCCTTTTGGCGCGCCACCGTTCGCAGCAGCATCTCCGAGTGCAAGTTCTGGCTGATCTTGTTCACCAGCTTCACGGAATCTCCCAGCGGCACGGAAACGTGCTCCGCCAAAACAGCCGGATCGCCGCTCATTTCCCCGCCATCGTGGCGCGCCCTCGCCACGCCTCCTACCTTTAATCCCCGCTCTTCCAGGAGACGCTTCAACGTGGCCGCCGCATGTTGGGCCGGCTCTTCCACCGCCAAAATCAATTTCCGAGGTCCACTCTTGGCCGGCAACGTGCCTTTCACCACCACCACATTCGAACCCGGCTCCCTTGTGAGCTTCAGATCCGATTTCACATCCGCGGCGGACGTAGCGACTTCATTTGCAACCGTAAAATCCAGTGTCCCGGGAGTCAGAACCGCCTGCACGGGATTTCCCGCCTGTTCGCCCGGTGTGAGCATCAGCGTCACCGTGTTGTCGTCCACGACGATCGCTGAAATCGCCGCGCCATACTCCCACACCATGTCGTCGATTTCCCAGCCGCTTGGATAGCGTTCGCGCGGGAAGTAACTGTCGTCACCGACCACATCGCCCGAAATTTGTTTTATGCCCTTTGCCACCAGCGCATCGGCCAACTCCGAGAGCACTTTCTCCGGCGGCCCATCGAATTCTTCCTTCAGGTCATAAGGAAATTTCCGGTTCGAAAGATTGGGATCGCCGCGTCCGACGAGCGCAAGATCCCCGCTCAACACTCCTTCGCTCGATATCGTTCCCCTTGTCTCCAGCGTCGTGTGGAATCGGTATTCCGGCCCCAGTTTCGCGAGCGCCAGCGCAGTGGTGAACAGCTTCATATTCGAGGCCGGCAAGAAATATTTGTCCGCATTTTGTTCGTAAAGCGTTTCGCCGCTCTCGGCGTCCACGATCAACAATCCCCACTCGCCCTTGCTCGTGGGCCCTGTTCCAAGCAAGGTTTCCGCGCGCACGGTGAATTTCGCGGCGGCCTTCTTCGTTGCAGCGTCCCGTTTTTTTTGCCCGCAGCACGCGCTGTCACTTTTCGTTTTGGACTGTGCGAATAATTTCGGCGCGCCGCTCCCCAGCACATACACCGCGCTGGCCAGGATCACTGCCGCACATCGCTGCCGAATTTTCTGGATGTTCATTTTTTGCTCGCCCGTAAATCAGTAAGGAAAATTATAGTCGAAAGGCAACGTAATCCTCCTCCGGAGCGTCTTAGATTGAGGAAGTATCCCTGCATTAGACCCCTGAATGAGAGCCCCAGCTTGCGCCTGGCCCACGGGCACTCTATGATGATCGAGCCCAGAAAATTACGGAGAGGTGAACTGTGATCAAGCGAATGCTTTCCTCCCTGGTGGCGCTGGCGTTGATCGCTCTGCCGCTGTCCGCCGCAAAGGATATCAAGGAAACCGAGCGTCTGGAGAATTGTGGGACCGTGCTCAAGGAAATCATGGACATCCCCGACGACATCCCGCAGGAACTGATCGACAAAGCGGAATGTATCATTGTCTTTCCGTCGGTCATCAAGGCTGCCTTTGTCTTTGGCGCAAGTTACGGCCGCGGCGCCATGACCTGCCGCACCGGTGAGCATTTCACCGGCCCGTGGAGCGCCCCGACGATGATGGCTCTGGAAGGCGGCAGCTTTGGTTTGCAGCTTGGCGGACAGGCCACGGATTTCGTTCTGCTCGTAATGAACCCCCGCGGCGCGCGCGCCATCCTGAAAAGCAAAGTGAAGCTCGGCGCCGATGCTTCGGCAGCGGCGGGTCCGAAGGGCCGCACCGCCAATGCCTCCACCGACGTCACTTTGCGCGCCGAAGTACTCAGCTATTCCCGCAATCGCGGCCTCTTCGCCGGCCTCTCACTGGAAGGCTCAACGGTTCGCCCTAATGACGGCGCCAACGAGAAAGTCTACGGCAAGCAGCTCGAGGCGGAATCCATCATTTTCAAGGGTGCCGTCGCGGTCCCTCCTTCCGCGCAGAGATTCATTGCTTACCTGAACCAGAAGTCGCCAAAGAACTTGTCGGACCCGGCTTCGCTAAAAGAATAGTTCCCTCCAAGACGCTTTCCACCGAACACCCCGGTACCAGCCGGGGTGTTCGCATTCTTCCTCCCCGCGTTACTCCGGATGATGGATTCGTAACTAAAGATATAGGTGCTTGACAAACGCCACAGTATGACCTACAGTCATTTCTGAGGATCGGTCACTATGGCTCGCAAAACAACTTCATTCCTCCGCAGGGATCCTTCCGGATCAGCCACCCCCATCGGCCGCCGCCAGCGCCGCAGCGCGGAAATCCGCGAACGGTTGTTTCGCGCCGCTCTCAACCTCTTCGCTCAAAACGGTTTCGCGGAGACCACCGTGGAAGATATCACCAACGCCGCCGATGTCGGCAAGGGCACCTTTTTCAATTACTTCCCCAGCAAAGACCATATCCTGCTGGCTTTTGGAGAGATGCAGCTGAGCAAGTTGGAGGATGCCATTGAGACTGCTCGCCGCATCAACGAGCCCATGCCCAAATTCCTCCGTTGGCTTGGCGTGCGCATGACCCAGGAGCCCACGCGCAACCCCGAGATCATCCGGGCCCTTCTGAGGGCCTATCTCTCGACGACTCCGGTGCGCGAAGCCATGCTTGAGATGCAAAAGCGCGTCCATGCCCTCCATACCCAGATGATTCAACTCGGGCAGGAACGCGGCGAAATCCGCGACGACCTCCCCGCCGGGGAGATCGCTCACGTTTTTCGACAAACGATCTTTGGCACGCTCTTGTTCTGGTCGCTCCATGGTGATGCCTCCTTGCATTCGCGCATCGAGGCTGCATTCAGCCTGCTCTGGACCGGTCTGGCGCCTCGTTCCGATGTCACGGTCATACCGCCAGCACAGTCTTCTATCCCAGGAGAGTAGTTTCATGAACCGCAAGCGCATCTTGATTGTTCTCATCATCCCAGCCGCCGTGGCGGCGACCGCACTTTACGCCGGATGGTTCCGGCGCGACACGGGCCTGCAAGGCTCCGGCACCGTCGAGGCGCGCGACATTCGCGTGGGCTCCAAAATCGGCGGCCGCATTGATAAAGTTCTCGTTCGCGAAGGCGATTCGGTTCAGCCGGGGCAGATTCTCATCACTTTCGACGACAAAGAACTGCAGGCGGCCCTCGAGCAATCCCGCGCCAATGCCCAAAAAGCCCTGCGCGGTTATCGCCCCGAGGAAATTGCCGAAGCCCGCGCCGCCGCCGCTCAGGCCAGAGCCGATTACGAGCTGAAAAAGAACGGCTATCGCCAGGAAGACATCGCCGTGGCGCAGGCCGACCTTGACCGCGCCAAAGCCGACGAAGTACGCACGCATCTCGACTTCGACCGCTACGAAGCCCTGGCAAGGAAGGATCTCGTTTCCAGACAGCAGCGCGACACCGCTGAAGCCAACTGGAAGGTCGCCCTCGCGCAGCAGGAGAATGCCCTGCACAAGCTTGACGAATTGAAACGCGGCTACCGTCCCGAAGAAATCGCTTCCGCTCTGGCGCGTTACAACCAGGCGCAGGCAACTCTCGAAAAACTCGAGCGCGGCAACCGCCGCGAAGATGTCGAACTCGCGAAAGCTGCCTACGCTTACGACGAAGCTCGCTTCCGTGAGCGCCAGGTCACGGCCCCGTCTGCCGCGACCGTGGAGGTCCTGGACGTGCGTCCGGGCGACCTCATTGCGCCCAATACGCCCGTCGCCACCCTGCTCGAACGCGACCAGATTTACGTCCGCATCTACATCCCGGAAACCGTGATCGGCCGCGTCCAGCTCGGCGAGAAAGCCGAAGTCCACGTCGATTCCTTCCCCAATCAAGTTTTCAACGGTGTCGTCGAGCAGATCAACCAGCAGGCCGAATTTCTGCCCCGCAACGTGCAAACCCGCGAAGAACGCGTCCACCAGGTCTTCGGCGTAAAAATCCGCATCGACGATCCCTCTGGCCGCGTCCGCGCTGGCATGGCCGCCGACGTCAAGCTGAAAGCGGGGAATTGAGGCCGTGGCCGCCATCCCGCAGAATCACGCTGAACCCGCCATCACCGCCGAGCATCTCGTGCGGCGTTTTGGTAATTTCACCGCCGTCAATGACGTCAGTTTCCGCGTCGAAAAAGGTGAAATATTCGGCTTCCTCGGCCCCAACGGCAGCGGCAAAACGACCGTCATCAAAATGCTCACCGGCCTTTTGCCTCTTAGCGGCGGCTCTGCTCAGGTCGAAGGTTTGGACGTCCGCACCGATTCCGAAGCCGTGCGCGAACGCATCGGCTACATGTCGCAGAATTTCAGTCTTTATTACGATTTAACCGTCGCCGAAAATTTGCAGTTCTACGGCCGCATCTACAGCCTCGAACCCGCGCGCCTCAAGCGCCGCATCGAGGAGATCGTCGCACTCAACGGCCTCGCTCCTTACCTGAATCGCCTGGCCGCGCAGCTTTCCGGCGGATGGAAGCAGCGTCTGGCGCTCGGCTGCGCCATGCTGCATGAACCCAAGCTTCTCTTTCTCGATGAGCCCACCGCAGGCATTGATCCTGTCGCGCGCCGCCAGCTCTGGGACCTTCTCTTCGAGATGTGCGGACATGGCATCACTTTCTTCGTGACTACCCATTACATGGACGAAGCCGAGCGCTGCAGCCACGTCGCCTACATTTATTTCGGCAAACTCATCGCCGACGGCACGCCCAATTCGCTCCGCGAGCTTCCCGACGTTCAGCCTCACGGGACGCTGCGCGTCGAAATCACCACTCCCGAGGTCACCCGCGCGCTTCGCTTCGCCCGCCAAATCCCGGGAATCCGCAGCGCCACCATTTTCGGACAATCCATCCACGCGCTCGTCGAGGATCATTTCGACCTCAACGATCTCCGCGAACAGCTGCTGAAAAACGGCATCGCCGTCGCCGAGATTCGCCCGCTCGCTCCCAGCCTCGAAGACGTTTTCGTCGAGCTCACCTACAAGCATCAAGCCCTGCTGGAGGCCGCCCATGCTTAACATCTTTCGCGGGTTCGGCGCTGTCTTTTACAAAGAGGTCCTGCATGTCCGCCGTGATCCCGCGACGCTTTTTTTCTCTCTCGTCATTCCGCTGATGCAAATGGTTGTGCTGGGCTTTGGCATCGACACCAACATCCGCCAGATCAACACCGTCGTTTACAACGCCGACGGTCGCCGCGAGAGCCGCGAACTAATCGACCGTCTGAAGAATTCCGACACCTTCCACGTCGTACGCTACGTCGAAACCGACACGGACCTCAACGACAACATCATCGCGGGCCGCGCTCGTGTCGGCATCAAGATTCCCGTCGACTACTCCGATCGACTTCTCCACAAGATGAGCGCCCAGGTGCTCGTGCTCATCGATGGGTCGGACTCCTCCGTCGCCGGCCAGGCCATCAACGTCACCACCGCCATCGGCCTTGATGAATCCCTCCGCCGCGTGGTCGCAGACCGTGCCGCTTTTGCCGTTGACATGCGCCCAAAGCTGCTCTTCAATCCCGATTCACGCTCCCCGAATTTCTTTCTCCCTGGCCTCACCGCCGTCCTCCTACTGAACGTCACGACCTTTCTCACCGCCTTCTCCATCGTGCGCGAGAAGGAGCGCGGCACTCTCGAACAGCTTTTCGTCACTCCCGTCCGTCCGATGGGCTTGCTCTTCGGCAAGCTCCTCCCCTACCTCGGCATCGGTTTCATCGAGCTCTGCATGATTCTCGCCTTCATGCGCTTCGTCTTTCAGGTGCCGATTCACGGCAACGTGCTGCTTCTTGCGCTCCTTTCGCTTCCCTATCTTTTCGTGTCGCTGTCCATCGGCATTCTCGTTTCCAGCAAGGCCAACTCGCAAGCCGAAGCCATTCAGCTCGCCTTTCTCACCTTCCTTCCCAGCATCTTCTTTTCGGGGTACATCTTCCCCCGTGAGACCATGCCCACGGTTTTCTACGTCATCAGCTATTTCATTCCCGCCAGCTATTACATCAACATCACCCGTGGCATTATTCTCCGCGGCGCCGGCCTTGCTCATCTCTGGCTCGATGGCCTCGTGCTCTTTGCCATGGGCTCGCTCCTGCTGATCGTCGCCGCCCGCCGATTCCAGAAAAAGGTCATCATGGCGTGAGTCACATGCGGCCCATTTTGTTTTTTCTAAGACTGCGGCGTATTCTGCTGAACTGTCCTAACAAACTGAGGAGACTAAGTGTCCTGCCCGATTTGCGAAAAGCGCAAAGCTGCACGCTTTTGCCCCGCCAAGGGCGAAAAGATTTGCGCCGTCTGCTGCGGCACCGAGCGTGAAGTTACGATTGACTGCCCGTCCGATTGCGCCTATCTCCTCGCCGCGCACCGCTACGAAAACGAGCACCAGCGTTCCTTGCCCGCAGACACTCCCTTAATCGACGAAAAGATCCCGCAGGACATCATCTACACCCATCAGCAGCTCATGGCTGCGCTCGCCTTTTCCATCGCCAAATTCTGTGCCGTACAGCCCACCGCTGCGGACACCGACGTCCTCGCCGCCCTCCAGGCCCTCGCCCAAACCTATAAAACGCTGAATTCAGGCATCATCTACGAAAAACCGCCGGACGCGCCGCTGCCGCGCGAGCTCTACGCCGCACTCATTGCTTTCATCAACGAGGTCAAGAAACAGCACGCCGAACGCGCCGGCTCTGCCACCCTCAAGGACTCGGACATTTTTCATCTATTGATTTTTCTCTATCGCATGGGCTTACTGCGCACCAACGGCCGCCCGCGCTCGCGTCGCTTCATCGAATTCCTCCGCGGCCAGTTCCCCCAGTCTCCCGAGCTCAAGCGCGAAGAATCCCGCATCATCGTCCCGTAGTGCCGTGTTCGCGGCACAACCATTCCTGCCTGCCCTGAGTTCACCGAATGGGGCCGTTGCGCCTTCTTGGCCGCCTATCCTGTTGTGCAGGACTGCATTCGTTCCACCTGTTGCGCCACCGCCGTTGCATCCCAAGTCAACGGTAACTGCGCGCAGGGCGTCGTGTGTTTCTTTTCCACCCACGGCCGCGACCGAAATCCATACTTCTCGCGGATCCTGGCCACGCGTTCCGAAGCTTTGCGCCGGTACTCTTCCGGTGCATAGCCATTCTTCGTGTACCATTGTTCATACTGCTTCGCCAGCCGCGGAAACTTCTCCCGCACGAACGGCAGGAACTGCTTTGCTGAAGACGGCATGAGGAAGAGCACTCCGGAGAAAAACCATTGTGCCCCAGCCTCCCGCGCCGCAGCCGCAACTGCTTCCAAATCTCCGTCGCGGTCCGTGATTCCGGGTATCAGCGGAGACGCCGAAACTCCAACCGCCAGCCCGGCCTCGCGCAACTGTTTCACCGCAGCCAGCCGCAAATCCGGCCGGGGCGCTCGAGGCTCCAGCAAGCGCGCCAATCGCGGCCGCAGAGTCGTAATCGTAATATCGATCGCCAGGTCCGACCGCTCCGCGATGCGCTTCAGCACATCGATATCGCGCACGATCTGATTCGACTTGGTGATCAACGAAACGCTCAACCCTTCGCGCTTCGCCAATTCCTCCAAACAGGCCCGCGTCACGCCATACTCCCGCTCCGCGGGCTGATAGGGATCGGTCGCCGTCCCGATCGCAATATGTTCCGCCTCCGTCCCTCCCGAACGTTCCGACGCATAGGAATATTTCCTTGAGACCTCGCCCGGCAGCAGCAGCGCCGCGTCCTTCTTCACAAAAATCTTTTTCTCGAACTCCCCTCCGTCCAGTTCCATGTATTCATGCGTGTAGCGTGCGTAGCAGTATTTACAGGCAAACTCGCATCCCCGGTACGGATTGATCGTCCATTCGAACGGCACGCGCTTCGAATCGCACCGGTTCAGGATCGACTTCACCGGCAGCACGAAATACTCCGGCCGCTCCTCTGATTTTCTTCGCGTCAGCGCTGGCGGCGAGGATGCTGCGAGGCGGGCAATGCCAACCAGTCGCGCGTTAGCGCGCTCGTGTGGGGCCGCGGCAGCATCTCGGGTCCAGCCATTCGAACGAGTTTGGGATTCGTCCGTGGCTGAAGACGGCGGGGGGCAATCCGCCGTGGGGCAACCCGAACTGCTGCCACCTGGATTGCTCGCGACCGGGTCGTTGACCGTTTTACGGTCGCACGTGACAAAGACCGCTTCGCGGTCGCCAGTCAAACGGTCGGCAATCCCTGGTT
>WNFP01001019.1_pt1 | contig 21875 bp, 15 predicted proteins | sample 5400201 | NCBI WGS metagenome assembly WNFP01 (sample SAMN13153355, study PRJNA577476) | soil metagenome | isolation source: 115 cm saprolite under Madrone tree | place: USA:California | collected 2016-06-14
TGACGGGCGGCAAATAGCGAGGACGCGCTTCTCGATAGCCGCGTAAATGTCGTCGATGCTGAGAACCTGATCGACGGCGCCTGCCTTGATAGCCTCGGACGGCATGCCGAAAATAACCGCTGTCGCCTCGTCCTGAGCGAGCACGAGGCCGCCCGCGGACTTGATCGCCTTGGCGCCATTGGTCCCATCGCTTCCCATGCCCGTAAGGACGCCCGCGATGCTCAACGCGCCCGCGTAAGCGGCAACGGATTCCATGGTGATGTCGATATTCGGGAGATAGCCATTGATCCGGCCCGAGGCGCCGTCAAGCTGGATTCGCCCCGTCGGTGTGACGCGGAGATGTTGTCCACCGGGGCAGATGTAAAGGGTTCCCGGTTGCAGCGATTCATTGGCTTCGGCTTCCTTCACGCGAATTTCGGTGAATTCAGCGAGTTGCGCGGCGTATTGCGTCGTGAATGACGCGGGCATGTGTTGCACCAGGATGACCGCGGCGGGGAAGTCGCGCGTGAAACCCGGAGCGATACGCATCACCGTTGCCGGTCCGCCCGTTGACGCTGCCAGCACGACCACGGGGAAGCGCTGGTCAAGGCCGGAAGCGGGCGCGGGGCGGTTGTTGACAGGTGCGGGAGAGGCAGTCTTGGCACCGTTGGCATTCTGAATCGTTGAGGCGAGGCGCGATGCGGTGCGCACGACGCGTACTTTGGCAGCCATACGCACCTTGCGAAGGAGCTCTTCCTTCACGCTCTGCATATCGAGATCAATAGCGCCTGATGGCTTGCCGACAAATTCAATCGCGCCAAGTTCCAGCGCGCGAAGGGTGCTGGCCGCGCCTTCCTTGGAATCAGAGCTGACGATGACGATGGGCCGCGGATTCGTCGTCATGATTTCCGCGGTGGCTTGGAGACCGTCGACGTGAGGCATATTGATGTCCATGGTGATGACGTCGGGCTTGAGCGATTCCGCCATTGAAACGGCCTCGCGTCCGTCCTTGGCGTTGCCGACGACCTGCATCTGTCCGTCCGCGTTGAAAATCGTCTCCAGCACCTTGCGCATGAAGGCGGAATCCTCCACCACGAGAATTCGAATCTTCTTGTTGGTGGTCGCCATTGTTCGCCTACGCCACCGGAGCGACCGGGCGCGGAGCCCCCGTTCCCATGAGTTGTTCGACCGCAGCGACCAGTTGATCCTCCTGCACCGGCTTGGTCAGAAATGCCGCTGCGCCTTCCTTGAGAGCCCGGTCGCGGTGCTTTGCTCCCGCGCGGGACGTAACAACCATCACCGGAATTCGGCGCGTCGAGGGGCTCTGCCGCAACTGCACCATCAATTCGTAGCCCGTCATGCGCGGCATCTCGAGATCGGTGATGACAAGATGGCAGCCGTGTTGCGCCACCAGTTCCGCTGCCTCCAGCCCATCGGCCGCCAGCTTCACGCGATAGCCATTCTTTTCGAGCATTCGGCCGACGAATTTGCGCACGCTGATGGAGTCGTCCGCGACGACGATGACGCGCTCTTGCTCGATGCGGTCGATAGCCTCGGAAGGAATGGTCCCACGCGCAATCGCTGCCGAACCGGGCGCAAAGATGCGGGCGGCGCTGGCATTGGCCTGGATGGGCCGGCGCTCGCTCTGTTCCGTCGCCACCATGCGGTTCAGATCGATTAGCAGAATCAAGCTCCCGTCGGGTGCAATCGTCGTTCCCGGGAATAGTTTCACCCGGCGGAGATATTCGCCAAGATTCTTGATGACGATTTCGTCCTTGCCAAGAACTTCCTCCACGACGAGGCCGATCTGTCGGCTTCCGGCATTCGCCACGACCATGCGGAAATACCCGTTGATCGGTTCGAGAGGCGGCAAGCCCAGGTAAGTATCCAGGCGGACGACCTCGGTCACCACGTCGCGAACCTTGGTCAACAATTTTCCGCCGACGTCCTCGATCTCATCGGCACGCAGGCGGCGGATTTCCTCGACGACTGCTAAGGGCAGCGCGAAATTCCTTGCCCCGCAGCGCACGAAAAGAGCAGGAGAGATAATCAGCGTGAGGGGCACCTTGAGCGTGAACTTCGTGCCCTGGCCGCTCGTGCTCTGGATATCGATTTCGCCATTGAGGGCATTCAAGTTTGACCGCACCACGTCCAGCCCGACGCCGCGTCCAGCCAACTCCGTTTTTACCGGAGCGGTCGAGAAACCCGGGTGGAAGAGCATTTGACGAAGATCGCGCTCCGTGAGACGGTCAGCTGTCTCCGGGGAAACAAGGCTTCGCTCAATCGCGCTGTGCTTCACGCGCTCATAATCAATACCACGGCCGTCATCTTCGACTTCGATGTAAATCTGATTGCCGCGGTGATACGCACGCAGCATGATGTTCCCCGTTGGGGCCTTCCCAGCGCCGACTCGTTCGCTGCTGTGTTCGATACCGTGCGCCACCGAATTGCGCACCAAGTGCACGAGTGGATCGGAAATCTGCTGAATGATGTTGTTGTCAAGTTCGGTTTCACTGCCCGAGAGATCAAGCACCACCTGCTTGCCGGTCGATTTCGCGGCGTCTCGCACCGCACGGGACAGCCGCGAATACAGCGTCCCGATAGGAACCATTCGCGCCGCCGTAATCTCATCCTGCAGGTGATGCGCCAGCTTCGTGAATTCGTCGATGTCGCCTTCGACGCGCCCGATAAACCCTTCCAGCTGCGATAGCACCTCATTCACGTCTGCTGAAATCTCGGCCATCGAGCGCGACAAAATATTGAAATCGTCGTAGCGGTCCATTTCCAATTCACTGAATTCCGACCAGAAGGACTTATCGCCCGCAGCCGCGCTGGCAAGCATCTGTGGTGTCGTCCCGGGGTTCCATGGTCCGGTGCCGCGGTTCGAGCTGATGCGGTTGAACTCATATTTCTCTTGAAACTCCGCGACCTTGGCTTGCAGCCGTTCCTTCGAAAAACTCAGCGTGTCAACGAGCTTTTCGAGTTCCGCTACGCGGCCCACCATGCGTGTACGGTTAATGACCAGCTCACCGACCGTGTTCATCATGCGGTCGAGCCGTGCAAGCGCGATGCGAACCGATTTTGCTGCTGACCTGCCAGGGGCAGGTTGTTTCGCCGCCTTCTTTGCAAAGGCAGCGGCCAATGCGGTCGATTCTGTTTCTCCCGCTTGCTGGTGTTCCAACCTTGCAGTCGATTCCGCGGGGGGCACGGCCTCTTCCGGTTCGGCAGGAGCGAACTCCGCGATGCGGCCGAGCAGGGAATCCACACCAGCCCGCATGTCGGCTTCATGCGCCCACTGCTTGTGAAGAGTCTTCTTCAGAACGTCAACCGACTCCAGGCACAGATCCACAACCGCCGGCAATGGTTCAATCTCACCATCGCGCAAGCGCCCGATCAGATCCTCGACACGGTGAGCGATTCCGCCCAGCCGTTTCAATCCCACTTGCGCCGCGGAACCTTTCACCGTGTGAATGGCGCGAAAAAGTTTGTTGATCTCTTCCGGATTGTTGTTGCCTTCCAGCGAAATCAGGCAATCGCTCACCACTTGGAGATGCTCTTCCGCTTCTGGTTGGAAGAACTCGAGAATTTCGCCCGGCACCTCATCGTCCGCAGGCAGGGCGTCGAAATAGGACCCCGTTGCAGCGGCGACGGGCGGTTCGTGGTCCTCCGCCGAGGCAAATCGCTCGGCCGGCTCCGGTTGAGCAAGATTCAGTGGCGGAGGCTCCGTCGGAAACGCGAAGCGATAGCGCTCTTTGAAAACGGAAATGTCATCGACATTTTCTTTGCCAGTGTCGCTGATTTCCAGGAGATCGGTTTCGAGCACGGAAATTCCGTCCGCAAGAAACTCCGTCAATGGCCCGTGAAGGTCCTCGCCGAGCGGCGCGTTCAACGCATACTGAAAGACGTGCGCGAGTTTTGCGGCAATTTCCGAAAACCGCGGGAATCCATAGCTGGCCGAAGTGCCGCCGAGCGTATGCGCCGAGATGTACAAGCGCTCCAGCTCTTCCCGGGGCGGATCAACATCTTGCAGCACGCTCACGTATTCCCGCAGATATTGCAGATGCTCCGAGGCTTCCTGGAGGAACACTTCGACGGCTTCGCGGTTCGGCGCGCTCACGCTCGTCCCTCCGTCACAAGTTCGGGTTTCTGCAATTCATCGGCAGTCGGTTTCCGGTAGAGAATGCAGTCGTTCAGCACGATGGCCTGAAACTTCACCGGCATCTTGGAGATGGACTCCGAATGTCCCAGGAACAGGTAGCCGCCGGGTTCCAGCGTGTCGTAGAAGCGTTGCACGAGCGAATGGCGGCGTTCTTCTGAGAAATAGATGAGGACGTTCATGCAGAAGATCACGTCCATGCGTCCGACATACACCGCGGAAGCCAAGTTCATCTGCGCGAAAGAGACCATCTTTCGCAGTCTTGGCTTTACTTGATATCCGCTGTTGACCCCGGAAAAATGGTTTGCCAGTTGCTTCTCTTTCACGCTTGCAATGCTGCGACCCTTGTAGATCCCGCGTTCGGCGTGCTTCAGGGCGTGCCGCCCCACATCGGTTGCAAGGATCTCCACGTTCCAGGAATCCGCAAACGAAAGTGAATCGGCGATGGTCATGGCTATGGAATAGGGTTCTTCGCCGGTCGCGCAGCCGGCGCTCCAGATCCGGAGCGTCCGGGGATTCTTCCAGAATTTTTTCACATGCAGCTCAGGCAGGACGCGCTTTTCGAAAGCCTCGTACACGCCGGGATACCGGAAGAAACTGGTTTCCTGCGTCAGCAACCGTTCGAGCAGCGCTTCGTATTCGACGTTGGACTTGCGCATCACGCGCAGCAGATCCGTGCCCCGCTCCATTCCTTTTGCGCGCAGATGCTCGCGCACGCGCGCGGAGAAGAAGCGCTCGCGCGATTCGTCGAAGCAAATTCCCGTCCGCTCTTCGATTAGCATGCGGATCTCGTTCAACTCGTGTTCGCTCGGCCCGTGCACTGATCCCTGGCGTTCGGTCATCGTTTTCCCGTTTTTGGGGTCTACCTCTTCCTTCCGCCGCGGCGAAGAAGAGAGTCACTGCTTAACGAAGAGCGCCTGCCGGGACGGGCCGCTCGGAATCTTCGCGCGCATGAGCCGCCTTCGAGGACGCGCGGAATTGCGCCAGCGCTTCGTTCAACTGATCCGAGAGCTTGACCAGCTGGCTCACCGTCGCCACCGTTCCGCGCGTTCCCTGCGACGTCTGCCGTGTAATGTTGGAAATAATCTGCATCGCGTGCGCCACGCCTTCCGTTCCGCGCACCTGCTGCTTCGATGCCAGGGAGATTTCCTGAACGAGTTCTGCTGATTGGCGCACCACGTTTGAAATGGCGTCCAATGCGCGGCCCGCCTGATCGGCCAGCGTTGCGCCGCCTTCCACTTCCTTGGTGCCTTCTTCCATGACCACCACCGCTTCGTTCGTCTCCGCCTGAATCGCCTTGATGAGTGCTGCGATATCCTTCGTCGCGCTGCGGCTGTGTTCTGCGAGCTTGCGGACTTCGTCCGCGACCACGGCAAAGCCTCGGCCGGCCTCCCCGGCGCGTGCCGCTTCGATGGCGGCGTTCAACGCCAGTAAGTTGGTTTGTTCCGTGATGTCGTTGATCACGTTGATGATTTCTGAAATTTCCAGCGACCGGTCGCCCAGCGATTTGATTTTCTTGGCGGTCGCCTGCACGGATGCCCGGATGCGCTGCATTCCTTCGAGTGTGTCGCGCACCGCGCGGTTTCCCTGTTCGGCGGCGTCCAAGGCGCGGCGTGCGGCTTCCGCGCTGGCTTCCGCGTTATTCGAAACTTGTTTCATGGAGACAGTCAGCTCTTCCACGGCGCTGGAGGTGTTGGTAATTTCCTGGTCTTGTTGCGTCGCGCCCGCTTGCATTTCATCGGCGGCCACCAGAATGTTGTTGGAGCACGCCGTAACTTCCATGGCCGCTTTGCGAACGCGCTCGAGAACTTTGGTGAAGTTGTCGAGCATGTAGTTGATCGAATCCGTGACGTTGCCGAGAGCGTCGTTGGTCACCTTGCCGCGCTGTGACAAGTCGCCGCGGGCCACCTGATTGATTACGCTCAGCAGCTCCGTAATGCTGCGCTGCAGCGCGTCGTTCGCGTCCTGGTTGCTGGTCGCCTTGGAAACCTTGGCGACTGCGCGGTTCAGATTTTCCGCGATGTAGCCCAGCTCGTCATTCGTGTTGACATCGGCGCGCGCGCGCGGGTCCCCGGCTGCCAGGCGTTCCGAGAATTCCGCGAGAGCCCGCACCGGCCCCAGCAGCGCACCAAATCGCCACGCGAGAATCAGTGCCGTGCCCGCCGCCAGTACGATGGCGAGGATCACGGTCCCCCCGGCTGGCGAGCCAAAATCGAACAGGGAGGCCTCTCCAGCTTTCTTCCCGGCGCTGAATGCCAGCGTGAGAACGGCGAAGAGCACCAAGCCGTTCAAAAAAACCAGCGTCCAGATTGTCGAACTCAGTCGCGATTTCATGCCTTCCTCCAAATCTCTTCCGCGGAGCCCGCGCCGTCGGCCGGCGTCGTCCGCACAAAATTCAAATGCTGGGCCCCGGAAAAACCTCGAGCAGCCGCCGCAGATCGATCACCAGCGCCAGCCGGTCGTCATGCCGCAGCATCCCGACGCAATGCGGCACGTTCTCCGGCGCTTGCTCGAGCAAATCCTCGGTGTTCACCGAATACGTTCCGATCACTTCGTCGGCGGCAATGCCGATTCGAACGTCATCGTGATGGCTCTCGCTGCGCAGGGAAGCGACGACAACGTGCTTGGGGAGCAACCCCGGCCGGCGGCCTTCGGTGATTGCGATGTCAATCAGCGGCACAATCGCGCCGCGCAAATTGAAAATTCCCACGAGATACGCGGGGCCAAGGGGAAGTTTGGTCAGCAGCGGCCATTCCAGCACTTCCTCAACATCCAGAACCGGCAGGCAGAACCGTTCGCGTCCGCTGCGGAAAACGCAATACTGCGACTCTGGTGGCCGCTCTTCGGTCGGTCCCAGGGCTTCCAGCAGGTCGGTATCGGCCTCTGCGGGAAGCGGAACCAGATGAAAGTCTTCGTTCATCGCCAGTTCTTTCCTTCAAAAACTCTCATGCGAACCGCCGGACCGCGCGAAGCAACTCTTCGCGCGTGAAAGGCTTCGTCACATACCCGTCGGCGCCTTGCTGCTGTCCCCAAAACTTGTCGCTCATCGAGTCCTTGGAGGTCACCATAATCACCGGAATGGAGTTAAATTCGGCGCTCCCCTTCAGGTCGCGGCAGACTTGAAATCCATTTCGATCCGGCATTACGATATCAAGCAGGATGACGCTGGGACGCTCGCTCACAATGGCTTCCTCGACGCGCCTAGGGTCGCTCAAGCCCACCGGCCAATAGCCTTCCTTTTCCAGCAAGCCTTGCATCAGCCTGACCTCCGCTGGTGAGTCATCGACAATCAGGACTTTTTTGTGCACTGCCGTGCTCTCCCATAGTTGTCCACAGAGGAGAGGTGCACGTCAGGAGCCAGCCTTTGGGTTCTTCGTGAGTTTGTGTCGTTTCAGGCTAAGCGTTTGTTTCTGAGTAGGTTACAGCGCCGCGGGAGTGGTTTCAGCGGGGCCGCGAAATCGCTGATGGCGTCTCTTGCGTCTCACCCTGAGATGCATTCTCAGCTTCCCTCATCTCGTTCGCCAGCGATGAGAAACGCTGCATGATTTCGTTGATTCTAAGCGCCATGCTGTGGATGGTCTTGATCTGCGCCAGCGACTGCGAAGACAGTTGCCCGGGCTCCAGGAGGAGCAATTCGGCATTCCCCAGGACGGAAGTCAGAGCGTTGTTTACGCTGTGCTTCATGTCAAGCATATAGCGGCCAAGCATGGCGTCACTTTCGTTCTTGGCGGCGTTTCGCTCCGCCTGCCGTGCAATCCGCACGGCTTCTGCCCGGCGCAACGATTCTCCGGCAACCAGCAGAAGCGTCTGCGCCCAATCTTCGCGAAGCGGGATATGCACTAGCCTCGGGTATTTGACCCTCAATTGCCCGAATTCCCTCGTATCTGCCGGCGCACAGAGAATGACTGCTGTCGACGGATCGAGGGATCGCAACACGCTGGTCAGTTTTCCGTCGTGTATGGGACCCACAACGATGAGGTCGTGAGCGGGTGCATCCTGGTCCTGCCACGAGTCACTGTTGAGGACCGTAACGCCAGGAGCCTGGCGTTCCGTTTGCCAGCAAGCCGTCAGCAACCGGGCGAATTCGGTTTCATCGGTCAGGATAACTACGTTGGCATGTCGCAATGAAGGCCCGCTCCTGAGTTTCCATCCAGCCCGGCCGGATCACTTCGCATCCTTTACAGTTTCTCTGCTTCGCCGAGCGCCGAGATCAGACGTTTCGTGCTGATTCCAAGATTCACGGCCGCTTCCGTGTCTTTTGCCTGCTTGGCCACGTCCACGCGCTCCTGCAATCGCGTCACTTCCACGCGTACCATGTTCATGGCTCTGTCCAGCGATGTCGCATTCCCCGTTTCTTTGGCGGATTCCGTCGCCGCGGTGACGAGTACCCGGGCCACTACGGCGCGCCTCAAATCTTCCGCTGACGGCCCGTCTTCACTTACGAATGCCGTTACTTCCCAGGATGACATCAGGATCCGCGCTCCACTGATCTTGACGGTGGTCATTGACCTGCCGCGCAAAGGCGGGGTTGCGATCAATTGCTCCCAGATTTGCTCCATGCAGCTTTCAAAATCCAGCGCCACCAGCGGATCGGGTGCTGCAGCGGCAGGTGCGGAGACCCGCTCCTTTGGTTTCGCGTTGGCGTTGAGTGCGCCCGATTCCGCGGCGGGTTTTTTTGCCCCCGGAAGAGGCTTCGCCGCCTTTGTGGATGTCGCTCGCGGAGCGCTTTCGGCTGATTTTTCGATTGCTTTTTCGAGCGCCAGCTCCACATCAGTTCGTAATCCAAGAAGTTTCTCAAACGCTTGGCTGACGCTTCGTTCGGTGTACTCCATCTGGAAGGGCTGTTTCCACTCGTCGGCAACGGTGTGAATCTTATTGAGCGGCTCGCCCGATGAGAGTCCGAAATGACGGCAATCCATGACGCGCAGACCGGCGGATTGAAGCTGGCCAATGCCGCTGCGAATGGCGATCAAGTCCGCGTGCATCAGCTCGATGAGCGTCCGGCGAAGCAGGAAGTTGAAGCGGATGAACGCCACGAGAGCCGCAGGATCGTAGAACATCCCGCCGGCGGTCTCTTTCACTTTTCGGCCTTGCACAATGAAATCTGTCTTCAGAATCTGTCGCAGGCTGCGAAAACTGCGCAGTGCTTCGATCATTTTCTCAAGCGGGGCACACCAGGTCAGTGGATCGGGATCCACGTCTCCGAGCACCGGCTGCATGACCTGGGCAACATCGGCAGGTTCGATCTGTTTGTGATAAATCTTCGCGGGCGCGCAGAGTGCGAAGTACTGCACCAGCAGAAAGTCGATCTTGTCTCGGTCCATGCTGCTCTTCTTCAGTTTGCGCAGGTGACGGTGGATCAGGGCGCGTAGGCCGGTTTCGCTGGCGTTCAGCGTGGTCATCTGCAGCAAGTGGCGGAGTTGATGCACCAGGACCCGCTGATCCATCGAATCCAGCCACTCATTCACTTCATTGAACAGTTGCAGGTCCAGCTTTTCCGGGAGGTTCCGCTTTGCCTGCGGAATTGGAATCTGAATCTCCAGTTGCTTGGCCAGCGCCAGATAAATCGGAAACACCGCGCGCGCTTCCTTCCACTGCGCCTGTTGTGAGCTTTCCGGCCGGGAGGCAGCGGGGATATTCAGGGTTGTCATCGTTTTGTTCACGGCTCTGTTACCAGCCAGTTACAGGCGCCTTGCAAAAATTTGACGGCCACCGCTTTGCGTCCCTCGCGGTACTGCACGGCGACGACGATGGCCTCCGCCGGGCGCCCTTCTCGAGTTTCCACGAGCCGCACGCGGTCGTCGAACTCCAGCGGCAACGTCGAGAGGAAAATCGCGTGTTCGCTGCCGCCAAATTCAATGACCGTGGCCTCACGTAAGCGGATACGGCCCCCGCGTGCGGAAGTCACTTGCACGGGAATTCGAAGCCGTCTGGCCCTTGGGAAAAACCGCGCCAACTGCTCTGCGCAGTCTTGTTCGTTCGCTGTGAGTGCCAGACTGCTTAACCTTCCCACGTCGCCTCTCGCCTTGCCGGTCGGGTGCCACGCGCTCTTCTGCGGCGAGACACACCAGACGCCGCGGGAGACACAGGCTTCCGGAGATAGAGAAGCACGCTGCACGCCAAAGAATCAAAATGGTCGGCCTGATGGAAAGTAAAGAAACTGAGAGGGTTACACTTTCCCCGGTGCGTGCCGCTGGCTCACCTGTCTCACGCTGAAACGTTAGCGTCTCACCGCTCGACGCGTGCCCGGCCCCGAGGAATTAACCTGAGACTTGCTGTACCTCTATTGGGGAGTCGCGCGTGGCTCGATTTCAGCAGTACCTGAGCCGGGTTTCGAGGGAATGTTATACCGCTTCAGCTTGCGATAAAGGGTCGCTCGGCTGATCCCCAGCATCTTTCCAGCCAGGGCTTTGTCACCCTTCGCTTGTTCGAATACCCGGAGAATCGTCATCCGTTCCATCTCCGCCAGCGCCGTGGTGGAGAGGGACGCAGCGTCCTGCGCGGGAACGATGCCCGAATCGGCCTGCTCGCTTCGAATGCCAGGGGGGAGATCGATGACGTCAATTGTTTCACGGTCCCCCAGCGTTAGTGCCCGCGCGATGCAATTCTCCAGTTCACGTACATTGCCCGGCCAGTCATAGTGCAGCAGGCTCTTCATGGCTGCCGCCGTCACCTGGATATGCGAGCCCTTGGCGTAACGATCCAGGAAATGATGCACGAGGACCGGGATATCGGAACGGCGCTCGCGCAGGGGAGGGAGGTGCACCGTCACTACGTTTAAACGAAAATACAGGTCCTTTCGAAAGGTGCCGGCACGATAAGCGGCCTCCAGATCGCGATTCGTTGCCGCGATCACTCGTACATCCACATTCACCTTCTCATTGCTGCCCACCGGCCGCACTTCCTTTTCTTGCAGCACGCGGAGCAGTTTCGCCTGCATCTCCAGGGGAAGCTCGCCAATCTCGTCCAGAAAGATTGTTCCGCCATTCGCTGCCTGGAACAGACCCGCCTTTGATTTCATTGCCCCGGTAAACGCGCCCTTTTCGTAACCGAAAAGTTCGCTCTCCATCAGCGTCGGCACCAGCGAGCCGCAATCCACGGCAACAAAGGGTGTTTGCGCCATGGAGCCGCGGAAGTGAATCGCGCGGGCCGCCAGCTCTTTACCGGTGCCGCTTTCGCCGGCAATCAACACCGGCGTCCGCGTATCCTTCAGCCGAGAAATCATGCGCAAGACGTCCTGGATATTCGCCGAACTGCCAATGATCCCGTCGAGGTTTTCTTCTGTCGTGACCCTCTCGCGTAAGAACTCGTTTTCCGTGACCAGGCGCACTTTTTCCGCCATGCGCTGCAAGAGCAGCCGCATCTTTTCCACTCGGAACGGTTTTTCGATGTAATCGTACGCGCCCAATTTCATCGCATCCACGGCTGATTCGATCGAGCCGTGCCCCGTCATGATCGCGATCTCTGCGTGCGGCAGCAGCATCTTCATCTGCTTCAGCAATTCCACTCCGGACATGTTGGGCAGCTTCAGGTCAGTGAGAATGAGATCCGGAGCGTCGGAATCCATCCGCGCTAGTGCCGCTTCCGCGCTTTCCGCTTCCGCGCAGGCGTATCCCAGCGTGTTTCCGATCGTCATGCACAACCGGCGTATGCTCTGTTCGTCATCCACCACCAATAATCGTGTCTTTATCTCGTCGCTCATGGTTTGCCGAAAGTTTTCTCCACAATCGATATTAACTGTTGCACCCGAAAAGGTTTCTCGATACAAGGTGTCCCGCTTTGGGCCAGGAACGCCTGCGTCTCACTATTCGCCGTGTCCCCGCTGATGAGAATGATCCGTGCCCTCAATTCGGGCCGGTTTTTTTGGATCCACGCGTGCACCTCCGCCCCATTCACGGCTCCGGGCATTCGAATGTCGGAAATCACCCCGGCGTACCGCCCGTTCGAAAGCCGCTGCAATCCTTCCGCGCCCGACGAGGCATTCACCACCGCGTATCCCTTGCGCTCCAGCGCGGCCCGCAAAAACGCGATGACCGACGGCTCATCTTCGATGAGCAGAATCGGCTCTCCAGTCCACAGCGCCGCCGGCGCGCTCATCGGCCCGCCTCTTTCGCCGCCGCTGCCGCGAGAGCGGACTCGGTAGCCACGGGAATACGCACGACAAACGTGCTTCCGGCTCCAGCTTCATTGTTCCAGCATTGAATTTCTCCGCCGTGCGCCCGCACGATGCCGTAGCAAATGCTCAGTCCCAGCCCCGTGCCTTTGCCCACTTGCTTCGTCGTATAAAACGGATCAAAAATGCGCTGGGGATCCGCAATCCCCGTGCCGTTATCGCTGATCGCCACTTCAATCATCTCTGCGTTCCGCCGCGTCTGAATCTTGATTTTGCCGCGCTGGCCCGCTTCCTGCACCGCATCGTACGCATTGTTGAGAATGTTCAGAAACACTTGCTGAAGCTGCTGCGAGTCTCCCAATGCAGGCGCCAGCGTTTCCTCAAATTCTTCGACCACTTCAACTCCATGGCTGGCAAAATCATATCCGCGCAGCTTGATGGTTTGCCGCAGCACGTTGTTCACCTGCACGAGTTCTCGCTGCACCGGCCGCTGCCGCGCAAAACTCAGCAAATCTTGTACGATATCCTTCGTTCGCTGCGTCTCTTGCAAAATGATCTGCAAATCTTCTCGAGCCGACCCGCGTACTTCCGGGTTTTCAAGCAAGAGATCCGTGAATCCCAGAATCGCTGCCAGCGGATTGTTGACTTCATGCGCCACGCCGGAAACCAGCCGCCCGATGGTGGCCATCTTCTCGCTGTGTGCCAGCTTTGCCTGCAGCAACGCTGCGTCCGTGATGTCCGTCATCACCACGACGACACTGTTCACCGTATTCTGCTCGTCTCGCATCGGGCTTAGGCTGATCGAAAAATGTCCCATCGAGCCGTCGCTCCGCCGCACCCGCAGCTCCAGGTTCTCGACTTGGTGCCCGTTCGCCGTGGTTTCCAGCGCGGCATCAAAATCTTCCCGATGCGAAGTCTCAACCCAATCCACCAGCCGATGTCCGATCAATTCGCTTTCCTGGTAGCCCGCTTCGTAGCAGCGCCGGTTGGCGTAGCTGATGAGCCCCGCCGTATCGAGCACCAGGATCATGCTCTGCGTAGTATTCAGGATCTTCTGATTGAAGTCCCGTTCCCGCTGCAGTTGCGATTGAAACGTCTTCTGCTCGGTCACGTCCAGCATCAGCCCGCGTACCTGCGCAATGTGGCCGTGGGCATCGCGCACGGCGGTAATATTTTGCAGCGTATGCAGCAGCGTTCCGTCCTTCCGCCGCAGCGTCTCTTCGTAATTTCGCAAGACTCCTCTTTCCGATAGCGCGCGCAGGAATTTCTCGCGCGCTTCAGGCGCGGGATAGAGGTGCGGGCTCACGTCCGCTCGCAACAATTCTTCCCGCGAACCGTAGCCCAGCATGCGCACCATCGCGTCGTTGACATCCAGGAATCTGCCCTCGGGCGTGGCGAAAAATAATCCCTCCTGGATGCTGTCAAACAGCTCGCGGTAGCGCCTTTCCGCTTCTCGCCGGTCGGTAATGTCCTTCAGGACGTGAATGGTGCGTGGGTCGTCGTCAGAGATGCCCGGCGTGCGCGAAGTCGATACCAGGAATATGCGCTCGGCCGACGCCGCCACGTACTCTTCTCTGGTGCGCTGCGTGTCTTGGCAGAACGGGCACGCCAGATCGCTTCCCGTTTCCGCGATCTGCCGCAAGCTGCTCATCGCCTTCCCGACCAGGGCCACCGGCGGAACGCCCAGATGCGACGCCAGCGAGCGGTTCGTTCGAACGATGTTCCACGCGCGATCGTGCACCACGATGTAGTCGCTGATCGCGTCGATGTCTTCCACCCACTGCCGCTTGGACCTCTCCAGTTGCGAAAATCGCCTGAAATTCTCCAGTGAAAGCGCCGCATGACTCGCCAGCGCGTGCAGCAATCGCTTTTCATCCGCGCTCAAACTCTTTCGTCTGCGGAATAGGCAGAGCGTTCCCAGCCTTTCATTGTCGCTGGCAGCTATCCGCACGAACACAGCCGTCCCCGGATCGCCGGGGAATTGCAATGCCGCTGCGATTTCCTTGGGGATTGTGTGCGACTCCACGTTATTCGGGCATTCCAGGGCCCGCGAGATCAGCCAGTCCGCGCCGCCCGGAAATGTGGGATCGCTGCTTCCGGCCATCGAATAGAGTTCCGTTTCGCGCCCGCGATAAACGGCAACTCCGCCCCACACGGCATCCAGCATCCGCGCCGCGCGCCGCGCAAACTGTTCCAGAAATTCCGGCAAGTGTCGCGACTGTGCCGCTTCAACGGCCAGCTCCATTAATTCTTCAGCGTGCTTCGGCATTGCTGAGTACGTATCGGCCTTTCGGCGCCGGGGCCGGAGACTACGCGACAATTTCGTTTTTGCTCTGCGCATTGACGAGAGGAGACAAAGGCGCGTCTCATGCTGCGAGCCGCCCTTTCCCTCAACGCTACCGGGGAGTCTCAATCTGAGTCAACCACCGCTCTGTACTATGTAGCGAAATCGCCTACAGCGACCCAGCTCCTCTTTCTCGTTGCGTCTCAGCCTGAGACCTTGGCCCTTCGACTCCCTGCCCGCTGAGACAATTGGCACGCCAAAGCTTGCGCACTCTCCCCTCTCAAGTCTTCCATAACCCGCACCTTCTCTGATACTTGCCACTCCGCGGGCGCTTCTAATCCACTAGTTGGTAGGCCTCGCCGCCTTGGCATTTGACGTGCCTCCCATTCACAGGGCATCTCCCGATCCTTGGAGGGATAGTGTCGATGAGAACGAGTGGGTGGAAAAAGTTTGCGCTGGCCGCAACCGCGGCGCTCATTTTCTCGGGGGCTTCCGGATTGGCGCAGACGGGCTCGACCGACGAAACCAAGCGCAAGGTCAAGACCAAGGTTGCTCCCGCGTACCCCGATCTTGCCAAGCGTATGAACGTTGGGGGCAAGGTCAAGATCGAAGTCGTCGTCACCCGCGACGGCCGCGTGAAGAGCACGCGCGTGGCTGGCGGCCATCCTTTGCTCGTTCAGGCTTGCCAGGACGCCGTGAAGGAGTGGAAGTTCGCACCGGCCTCCGAAGAGACCACGCAGATTGTTGAATTTGAATTCCATCCCGGGAATTAGCAGAAATGGCCGGAATAGCAAATGTTTCGGCGGCAGCGGATAGTTTCGGGTCGCGCTGCTGAGGTGAGCGGAGGAATCTCGCAATGACGATCGGTAAAAAACTTTACGCAGGATTTGGCCTGATTCTGGGCATTCTGCTGCTTCTATTTTTCGTAAACCTCTTTGCCGGATGGATGGAGAAATCGGCGCGTACCAATGCGGGAACCGCTCTGGAAAGCGTCCGCACGATTGAATCCGTGCGTTACCAGATCATGTTGAATCGCCTCAACATGAATAACTTTCTCCTCAGCGGCGATCCTCGCGACGAAGATCGCGTCACTAGAGGCCTGAACGACATCACCGACATCATCAAGCGCGGTGAATCTCAGGCCACCAACGAAACCGTCCGCACCGCTCTCATTCAGGTGGAGAGCACCGAAACCAGTTGGGCTGACAATTTTGCCAAGCCTCTCATCGCCAAGCGCCATCAGGTGGATTCGGGTGACGCCACCGTTTCTGACCTGCAAATTTTCTATCTTCAGAAAGACCCCGCTTCTTGGCTCACGAAATCCTCGGTGGTTCTCGATCAAAGCAACACGGATATCACCAAGTTCCTCCAAGATTCCACTAACTCGGCGAATCGTGCGACTGCCTTTAGCGCTGTTGCCACGATCCTGGGAACATTGATCGCGCTTGCACTTGGGGCAGTCGTCGCGTTTTATACCGCCAAGTCCATCTCCGAGCCCTTGACTCACCTCATTACCGTCGCCCGTGAAATCGGCGACTCCGGCGATCTCGATCAGAACATCGACATTCACCGCAACGACGAAATTGGCGCTCTCGCCACCACCTTCAACAACATGGTCGCTTACCTCAAGGAGATGGCCAGCGTTTCCATGTCTGTTGCCGAAGGCGATCTGGCCGTCGAAGTCGTGCCCCGCTCCAGGCGCGACACCCTCGGCAACGCCTTCCTTCGCATGTCCCACGGTTTGCAAGAGCTCGTGCGGACCACCCGCGATTCCGCCGGGCAAGTCTCTGCCGGTTCCAATCAAGTCGCTGGCGCTGCCGATGAGTCCGCCAAGGTCAGCGTCCAGGCCTCCTCCGCGATTGAAGAAGTCACCAGCACCATGCACGAGATGAGCATCAACGTGCAAAACGTGGTCAAGAATACGCAGGTACAGGCCTCCAGTGTGGCGGAAACCTCCGCCTCCATCGACCAGATGGTTACCTCGATTCAGCGCGTGGCCGATACCGCCAAGGTCTTGCTCGATATCGCCAACCGCTCGCGCGAGGAAGTCGTCAGTGGCATCCAGACCATGGAGAAGGCCACCGACGGTCTCAACCGTACCAATCAGGCCATTCAATCTTCAGCCGAGATCATTAACATTTTGGGCCACCGTGCCGATGACATCGGAAAAATCATTGAAGTCATCGATGACCTAGCCGAGCAGACCAACCTGCTCGCGCTGAACGCCGCCATCGAAGCGGCCCGCGCGGGTGAGCACGGTCTGGGGTTTGCCGTTGTTGCCGATGAAGTCCGCAAACTCGCAGAAAAGTCCACGCAGTCCACGAAGGAAATCGCGGACCTCATTCAGAGCATTCAGCGGGAGGCCCGTCAGGCCGTTGAAAACATGGAGCGCAGCACGCGCATCGTCGAGGAAGGGCTCACCCTCGGCAACGACCTTGGTTCCGCTCTTCACAAGATCTCCAACGTGGTCACCGAAGTCTACAAGTTCTCCCAGGAGATCGGCGCCGCCACCAACGAACAGTCCGTCGGCTCTTCCCAAATTGCCAAGGCCACCAGCCGCCTCACCGAAATCACCCAGGAAATCAATTCCGCCGTCGAGGAACAGGCATCGGGCGCTCAGGCCGTCGTCCGCGCCATGGACAAGATGCGCGAACTCGTGCAGCAATCCGCTTCCAGTTCCACGGAGCTATCCGCCGCCGCTGAGCAGATGTTGAAACTCTCGCGCAACTTGCTCGACAGCATGGACCGCTTTGTTCTGGACCGTTCGAACCAGGCACGGCCGTCCCGCGCGGACCAGCCCGGCCGGCGCCGTGGCGCGCACCCCGACCGCGGCCAGGAACTCGAATACGCCGAACTGGCGCGTTCCTGAGGAACGGGGACCCTTCCATGGAAAAGGATCTTCAAGTCGTCGGCTTCCGCATCGGCAATGAAACCTATGGTGTTCGCATCGGTGCCGTGCGCGAAATCGTCCGCGTTCCGGAGATTACCGCCGTTCCCAGCGCTCCCGACCTCATCGAGGGCGTGATCAATTTGCGCGGCAAAATCATTCCCGTCATGGATCTTCGCAAGCGTTTCGGCCAGACGCAGACGCAGATTCAGCCTGACAAAAAGAACCGCATTCTTGTCGTCGAGCTTGAAAACAAATTGATCGGCCTCATCGTAAACGCCGCTTCGGAAGTTCTGAAGATTCCTCCCTCCGAGATCGAGGCTCCGGGCAGCGTTTTTGCCGAAGGCGAGTCCGCGTACGTGACCGGCGTCGGGAAGCTGAAAGGACGACTCATCATCCTGCTGGATATTTCAAAGCTGTTGCACCGCCCGGAGTTCAAACGACTTGAGGAGGCCGCGGAACCCGTCGCCACCGCTAAGTAATGCTTCTTCCGGTTTGCTTTGGAAGCTGGCGCAACGGGCGGTTCGCGGCACGCACACATCATGGGAACGATCACCGCCCAGATCCAACTCACCGAAGCTGAGTTGAAGCTCCTCCAGACTCTTGTCTATCAGGAATGCGGCATGTTTTTCGATGAGCGCCGCTCGCACTTCTTGAAGGATCGCCTTCAGCGCCGCCTCAAGGCCTGCCAGCTCGACTCCTTCTACGCCTATTACCGCTTGCTTACCAGCCGCGATGGCCGCGCCGAATTGGCCCTCCTGCTTGAAAACTTGACCGTCAACGAAACGAGTTTCTTCCGCAATCGCCCTCAGCTCGAACTCTTGCAAAAAACCGTTCTCGAAGAGCTTCTTCGCCGCAAGCAGGAACGCCGCGATTACACCCTGCGGATCTGGAGCGCCGGCTGCTCTTCCGGCCAAGAGCCCTACACGGTCGCCATTTTGATTTGCGACGCGCTCGCTTACTATTACCTGCGCAATCCGCTTCCCTTCGAGATGCCTTCGCCGAAGCCGCTCATCCCTCCGCCCTGGAAAGTCGAGATCGTCGCCTCCGACATCAGCTATGCCAGCCTCCGCGTCGGCCAGGAAGGCCTCTACACCGAGCAGCAGATGGAGCCCGTCGATTACACTTGCCGCCTTCGCTATTTCGAAAAGTCTGCTGCCAAGTATGCGGTCAGGCCATCCCTCAAAGCACTCGTACAGTTTGACTTTCACAACCTCAAGACCGAGTTCTTGCCTCGCCGCAACGACATTATTCTCTGCCGCAACGTCATGATCTATTTTGACGAAGCCGAGCAGAAGCGCCTGATTGAAAAGTTCTGGCACTGTTTGAATCCCGCCGGGTTCCTCTTCGTCGGGCATGCCGAAAGCCTGTTTGGCTTGACGCAGAAGTTCCGCATGGTGCACGAGAACAACGGCACCGCGTACCAGCGCGTCGAGGTCGCCTCGTGAGTCGTCCTCCCGAAGACCGCAGCAGCGAATTGCGCGCTCTCTTCTTCGAGAGCGCGGGCGAACTTCTTCAATCGCTCAATGAAGCGGGGCTTGAACTTGAGGTGCGTCCTGCGGACGAGGAAATCATCCGCCGCATTCGCCGCGTCGTCCATACTCTGAAAGGGGATTCCGCCGCCTGTGGATTTCACAAGCTGAGTGAGCTCGCCCACGAGCTCGAGGACGTGCTCACATTGCAGATTGCGCAGACTCGTGGCGCGGCTTTTGCTGAAGTCGTGCTCTTCGCCGCCGATAGTTTTGGGCTCATGCTGGGAGCTTATCAGCGGAAAGCGGAACCCCCCGCGGTCGACGCGCTCCGCGCAAAGATTCGAAAGTTACTGCAGGAGCCCGCACCTCCATTGCAGCCTGTGCCTCCGGCCTCGCCATTGCCCGCCCAATTCGCTTGGACGGAATACGAACAGCTTATGATTTCCGAAGCCGTGCACCGCGGCGAGACCGTTTACAACATCGCCTTGCGCATTGATCCAAACAGCTTGATGCGCGCCGCGGCCTTCCAGCTCATTCGCAACGTTCTTCATGGTTGCGGCACCGTCATCGCTCTCCGCCCCGAAGACAATGTTGGCGCCGCCTCCGTCGAGATTGTGGAAGCCGCCTTGGCCAGCTCTCAGCCCCAAGCGAGAATCGCGCAACGCTGCAACATCCCTTCCATCGTTTCCACCGTGCGTCTGGAACGTGCCGCCACCCCGGAAACTCCCGAACACCAATTGCTCGGTGATTTGCTGGAGGCGCAGGCCGCCAAGGCCGTTGACGGGGCTTCCGAAAACAGCGAGAACAGCGGACCAGCGGCGCCCGCCAATTCCAGCTCTGCCGCCAACGCGGTAGCCGAGAGCACCCTTCGAGTGGATGCTGCCCGCATCGATGCGGTCATGAATCTCGTCGGCGAATTGATCATCGGGAAGTCCATGCTCAATCGCACGCTCTCCGAATTCGACCAGCGGCATGCTCGTGATCCTGTGCGCACAAAACTCGCCGATGCCGTTGCTTTTCAGGCGCGCATTCTTGATGAGCTTCACAAGTGCGTGCTCAAGATTCGAATGGTGCCCGTCGAGCAGCTCTTCCGCCGTTTCCCGCGCCTCCTTCGCGATGTCGCCAAGCAGTGCGGCAAGGATGTCGCGCTGGAAATCTCCGGGCAGAACACCGATCTCGACAAGGGCATCCTTGACTCTCTTGCCGAGCCCCTCATGCATCTCGTTCGAAACGCCGTCGACCACGGCATCGAACCCGCTGACGAGCGCTTAACTGCTGGCAAACCGGCTCGCGGCACTGTCTATCTCAATGCTTTTCATCAGGGCGCCCAGGTGGTCATCGAAGTTCGCGACGATGGCCGCGGCATGGATCTTTCTCTTCTGCGTGCTCGTGCTGTCCAAAAGGGCATTCTGAAACTCGAAGAGGCGCAGCGCTTGACCGAACAGGAAACTCTGGATCTCATTTTCGAATCGGGCCTCAGCACCGCCTCCGAAGTCACGGAAGTCTCCGGCCGCGGTATCGGCATGGATGTCGTTCGAACGGTTCTCGATCGCCTCAAGGGCACGGTTCACGTTTCTTCCAAGAAGGGTCGCGGCTCCACTTTTCAGCTTCGCGTCCCGCTCACGCTTGCCAGCATTCAAACTTTGCTCTTCCGTGTCGGCGGCCGTTTGTTCGCTGTTCCGCTTTCTTCTGTTGTGGAAATCACGCGCATTATGGACCACGACATCCACCGTGTGGACCAGCGCGAAGTGCTCCGTCTCCGCGACCAGATCCTCACCCTCGTCCGCTTGAATCAGCTCAGCCGGCTCCGCAGCATCGACACTCAGCCCGCCAGGAAAAAGAATTTTGTGATTGTCATCGGCGCGGCCGAAAAGCGTTTTGGTCTCCTGGTGGACAGCCTCGTCGGCGAGGAAGAGCTCGTGATCAAGGCGCTGCCGGGCGAAATTGTTTCAAGCGATCTGGTTAGCGGCGCTTCCATCCTCGGCGATGGCACTGTCGTCCTCATTTTGAATGTCCCCGCGGTCCTTTCGCGCCTCTCTCGCGCAACGCCGCTTGGAGCGATCGCATGAGCGAGCGTATCCGCGTTCTCGTCGTTGATGATTCCGCGCTGATGCGCAAGCTGATCCCGGCGATTCTCGCCCGCGATTCTTCCATTGAAGTCGTCGGAACGGCCATGGACGGCGCATTCGCGTTGAAAAAGATTGAAGAGCTGCGGCCCGACGTCGTTACGCTCGATCTCGAAATGCCGCGCATGGACGGAATCGAAGCGCTTCGCCTCATCATGCGTCGCGCGCCCTTGCCGGTCGTTCTTTTCAGCACGCATTCGAAACAAGGCGGTTACTCCACGTTCCAGGCCCTCGCTTTGGGCGCCGTCGATTTTCTTCCCAAGCCCAAAGATGCCGCCGCGGGGCACCTCGAACAAATCGCCGACCAGTTGATTGCCAAAATCAAGGTCGCAAAACGCGCTGCTGGCCGCAAACTCCCTCCCGCCGTCGTTCGCGAGGAGCCGGTGACACCGAAAAAAGCGAATCGCGCCGCGTTGCCTCCGCGCCGCGTGATTGCCATCGGCATTTCCACCGGCGGCCCCAACGCGCTGCAATTTCTCTTGTCGCAAATTCCCGCGGATTTTCAATCCACTCTCGTCGTTGTGCAGCACATGCCGGAAGGTTTTACGGAAATGTTCGCGAAGCGCCTCGACGAGTGCTGCGCTCTGCAAGTTCATGAAGCGCGGTCCGGCGATCTTCTGCTCGCGGGCCGCGTTTTGATCTGTCCGGGAAATCGCCACGTGATGGTTCGAAGGATGCCCCGCGGCGACATGGTCGTCTTATCCGATGGGCCGCCCGTGAATGGACATCGTCCATCGGCCGATGTTCTTTTTCATTCCGTGGCTCAGGAGTTTGGACTCACTGCCGTTGGCGTGTTGATGACCGGCATGGGTGACGATGGCGCAGAGGGTCTCGGTGCAATCAAGTCCGCGGGCGGCA
>WNFP01001021.1_pt1 | contig 21857 bp, 21 predicted proteins | sample 5400201 | NCBI WGS metagenome assembly WNFP01 (sample SAMN13153355, study PRJNA577476) | soil metagenome | isolation source: 115 cm saprolite under Madrone tree | place: USA:California | collected 2016-06-14
CATCGGCGAGGGTTTGACCACCCTGCTCTCGCCCGGTATCACCTGGGAAATCGGTCCCTATCGGCTCCGCGCCATGGGTGCCTTCCTGAATAGTCAGGATGGGAATTTTACGCCCGGCAATACCGCAGCCATCCTACGCGGCAAGAAGACCGCGCACGATTTCCTGATCGGTCACGATTTGTTTCTATGGAGTCCCAAGGGTTTCTTGACCGGCTCACCGAATACCCCGGGTTCCATCCTGGTGGGTACGCACTTTGAGCGTACGGACGTCTCTTGCAATACTCCACCCGCTGGCCGATGTAATGCTGCCACCGTCAACGGTGGTCAGTTCCACAGGGGTGTTTATGTAATCCGCGAATGGGATCTGTGGTACTTCGTCGCGCCGCGAATGAGCATCGGTGGGCATTTGCTGTGGTACAATGCTTCCAACCTCACTACCCAAGTGCAGCAAAACCTCGGTTGTACTAGTCGCGGTTCTACCGGCAGAATCGGTGGAGGTTGCCAATGGCTGGACGGCAATTTGAACTGGAGATATCAATTCTAGGTTCAGCCTCTTAAGCTAATGCAAAAAAGGGGGAGTCAATAATGACTCCCTTTTTTTTGTCTGACGCTGGGAAGTTTGGCTCACACAACAGTCCCCTTCAGTGATGTCGTCTTGTATCTAGGTCTATATCTGTATCTCCAACTAAGCGAAAAACGGATAGGCGGGTCAGGTTAGACACCGTTAAGGCAAAAGCAATCTTCAATATTTCCGACATAAAATATTTTCTGCTTGACAAGGAAAAGTTGCTTGAGTATACGACTATAGACTCATGTGTTATACGACTTAGATATGAAATAAACGGAGGCAACAAATGAAGAGTTTTGTTTTAATGACCAGGATAGTTTTTTTGTCGATGGTTTTAGCGCTTTCATCATGCGCCGTGCAAGATGATAAAACGGTGAAGCCGACGGCGCCTCCGGCTCCCGCGCCGGCGGCCAAGGCCGAGGCCAAAGCCCCACCGGCGGAAAAGGCTGCTGAAAAAGCCTCGGCGGAAAAGGCTCCTGAAAAAGCGAAGGCGACGAAGGTGGCGGGCGATGTTGGGCTTCTCGATGTTGAAAAGAACTACCTGATACTTGTCACAAAGGAAGGCAAGCTCATTACAGTCGATTTCGACTCGAAGACGCAAGCAACTCAAGTTGACCCCACCCCGGCTAAGATAGCAGATGTGGGGCTAGGATCTTCGGCGGTGGTCGTGTACGAACAAGCTGGAGATAAGAGCGTTGCGACTAGCCTCGAATTCAAGGCCGCAAAGGGTGAGTGATCAAGGTTTCTGACGTTATACAAGTTCACGTTATTGGAGGATGGATTAATGGATACGCAATCAAAAGTGCTAATTGGGTTGGCGGTTCTGCTGGCGGGCTCCATGTCGTCACCTATTGTCGCACAGGAAAAGAAAGCAGAAGAAAAGAAAGCAGAGCAGGCCGAAAAGGCAGAGAAGTCTGAGAAGGCAAAAGCCCAGAAAGTTTCTGGAGACATCGGCTTGTTGGATACCGAGAAGAACTACATGATCGTAGTTACAAAGGAAGGTAAGCTGGTAACCCTCGACTATAACCAGAAAACCAAAGTTACGGAGCTGAAAGAAAGCCAGGTCAAGATGTCGGAGGTCGGTCTAGGTTCTTCTGCCGTTGTTGAGTACACCGTAAAGGGCGAGAAAAACTTCCTCAGCAAAATCGAATTTACACCTGCCAAAGGGGAGTAGCTTCAGATCAAGACTCGAATTCTTAAAGCTGTGTCAGGCCGGTATTAGGCAACTCCGCTTCTATCTTCGAGCGGTAGAACAAAAGAAATTCTGGCGCCTTTGCCTGGGGAGGACTGAATTTCCAGTTCTCCCCCTAATCGTTTTATTCTTTCCTTTATACTTGGCAGACCCAAGCCCAGATCGTTTCTTGCAGTGATTGGATCAAATCCGATTCCGTCATCCCTCAAGGAACCTCGTATTTCTGCGCCGCTTTGCCTCAGGACAACATCGGCTCGCGAAGCCTGCGAGTGACGAATGATGTTCATGAGCCCCTCCCTCAATACATAGTAAAGGTCCTGCTCAACTGCTTCAGGAGGGTTGAAGGTCTCGGGTTCCGTGTCCAGTATTACGTGTAATCCTAACCCATCACGCAAAAACCTCAGATCGTCTTTAAATTTTTCAAGTAGCATTCCGGGAGGAAATGGCTGCGTCTCTTTGCCCGCAAGAAACTGCCGAATCGTCTTCATAGAGCTTCTCGTATCGTCCTCGATCGCTCGAAGCTCCCGATCAAGCTCAAAGGGAGATGCTAGGAGTTGCTTTCGGCAGGCTTCAAGCCGGAGAATGAGCGTAGCCAGCGACTGAAGTAGCCCATCGTGGAGTTCTTGCGTGATTCTTCGTCTCTCATCCAAGGCTGCGACTTCTGCGGCCGTTTTTGAAAGAGCCATTAGCTTTTGGTTCTGTTTCGATTCAAATTCACTGAGAAAGCCGAAAATATAAGCTAGGACGAACAGATAAACGCTGCGCACAAGAAAACGGTCGATCCCGAGCGAATCTTCCCAGTCAAAATAGAATCGAATGAATCCATAGGTCGCAACGCCCACAATGGCGGCAGTTAGACCCCCTTTGATACCATAGCGAGAGCTAGCCGTGATGATCGGAAAAAAATAATAGACAAAGAATGGTGTCGCGGAGCCGCCGGTGGAAAAAACTAGGAGCGAAACCCATACCAGATCCATGCAGGTCGTAATGATGCCAATTTTCTTTGACGGTGGTCTTTCGTTCACGACAAGATAAAGAAGCGCGAGACTGTAAATTAAGAACGAACCCATGGACAGATAAGAAAGCAGGGGGAATCGGGCTACGTGTTCGGGATTGAATTGGATGACCACGACAGCGACGATGGCGAAGCCCGCCCTTAACCACGCCAACACCCTTTCCTTTTGTGAAATCCATTGATCTTGCGGAGTCATTGTTACCCTCTGTTCGGTAGGCTCTTTGAGGTCATAGAGCAGAATTTTCCCTAGCCCTTGCTGCTTCTAGCGGCAGACAAAAAGTCTGTATTGCTGGAACGGCCCATAATAAGCAGTGCGGCCTTAAACCGATTATTAACTTTGAGTTTGTCAAATATGTTCGTCAAGTGGGTCTTTACGGTTTTTTCGCTGATAAATATCTTCTTACCGATTTCCTCGTTGGTTAACCCCTCGGCCACCAATCGTAGAATTTCCAGCTCCCTCCTCGTTAGGGTCTTGATGGCGCCACTATCCTCTCTAGCATCGCCTAGGTCGTCGGCCTGGTCTTGCGCAATTTCCTCAAACGCTTCGGCTGCAGGCAACTCTTTGTCGATCCACAAGCCGCCCCCGTGGACAGTCTTGATGGCTCGTAGCAACGTCGAGAAATCTATGCCCTTAAGCACGTAGCCACGAGCCCCTCCCTTGGCAGCATTGAAAATGTTTTCGTCCTCGGAGAATGCGGTGAGCACCAGTACTTTAGTTGCTGGATTAATATCCTTCACCTCCAGCAGTGTCTGTACAATATCACCTTTGGGCATTTTGAGATCGAGGAGCAAAACGTCCGGCTTGGTGCGCTCGACAAGTTTCGCTACCTCGTCTCCTCTGGAGGCCTCTCCTACGACTAGGATGTCCTTCTCGAGAGACAGCATCCTTTTTATTCCTTCGCGAAAAAGTGTGTGGTCGTCAGCAATTACGACTTTGGTCGGCGCCATTGTCTTCTCCCTCCGTTAGGAAAAGTAGCGGCCCTAAGATACCTGAAAACATAAAAACTGCCAACAGACTTCTTACGGCTCAAGATGCCATAGATAAGACTTGAGTCTTGGATGTGCGCGGTTTTGGCACGAAAAATACTACCTAAAGGGTATTGAGATGAGGTGGCTGGCAGGATAATTAACGTAAAAATCAACTGCAAAATATCTACTGCTAGGGAGGAAAGATGAAAAATTTGTTTTCAATAAGTGTTTTGGTGTTTGTTTATATCTTATTTGCGCTGTCTTCCTGTTCCACGCAGGATGACATGACGGCAAAGCCGGCCGCACCTGCTGCACCGGCTCCGGTTGCCAAGGCTGAAAAAGCGGCTCCCTCTGAGAAGGCCCCTGCGGAGCAGGCGACTGCGGAAAAAGCCCCTGAAAAAGCTAAAGCGACAAAGGTGGCGGGTGATGTCGGCCTGCTCGATCTCGAAAAGAACTATCTGATTCTGGTCACAAAAGAAGGTAAGCTTATTACCGTTGATTTTGACCCGAAGACTCAAGCGACCCAAGTCGATCCTACCCCGTCCAAGATTGCTGATGTCGGTCTTGGTTCATCGGCAGTTGTGGAATACACAAAAGAAGGTGACAAGAGCGTCGCGACTAGCCTCGAATTCAAGGCGGCAAAGGGAGAATGATTGATCGAAATCTACGTCTGACATTTTACTTATTACGATTCAGGAGGAATGAAGGAATGAATATCAAATCAATGGTGGTAGGTGGATTGGCTGTCCTGCTCGCTGTTGCTTTCGCATCGCCGATGCTTGCCCAAGAAGAGAAAAAGGCAGAGAAAGCAGAAAAAACAGAAAAAGGAGAGAAGTCTGAAAAAGCAAAAGCACAGAAGATCTCGGGAGACATTGGATTGTTGGATACCGAGAAAAATTACATGATTGTTGTCACCAAGGAAGGTAAGTTAATCACGCTCGATTTCAATCAGAAGACGAAGGTTACGGAGCTGAAGGAAAGTCAGGTCAAGATGGGAGACATCGGTCTTGGTGCTTCTGCGGTTGTTGAGTACACAGTCAAAGGCGAAAAGAACATGCTCAGCAAAATGGAATTTAGTCCTGCCAAGGGCGGTGACTAGTAGCCGGCAACTAAAATAAACCTCGAGCAAGGCAGGAGTGGGGTTCTATCCCACTCCTGTTTTTTTAGGTCCTCCAACACCGTTTCTGATCTCACATAGGCCTCCGCTGAAGACCGGATGCGTCCAACCCCTAGATAGCATGGACGGTTAAAACGACGAGACGTGGGCGAGAATTAAATTCTGAGGACCTGGAACTTTAGAGGTGTTGCGAACGAAAAGTTCGACCGGAGAAGGAATTGAGTAGCTAAAAGCCGTCTTCTTCGAAATCCGTGATCACGACTTTTCGATAGCCGCGCTCGTCTTCGAGAGTCTTTTGACGTTTACTCTCCCGCTCGTTTTCTTCCTGGCACTTTACACATAGCCGAGTGAATGGCAATACTTTGAGACGACCTAGCTGGATTTCACCCTCGCAGCTTTCGCAGACGCCGTAAGTCTTGTCTTTGATCCGCTGCAGCGCTTCATCAATGGCGTGCAATTTTTCCCGCTCACGGTCATTGAGAATAAAGTTGATTTCCCGATCCCTCTCGTCGCTTGCCAAATCGTATGTGTCTCGTCCCTCGTCTTTGACGCCTTCGGTTTCCTCTTTGACGCGGCCTTGCATTTCCTTCAGCAACTGCTTCTTGGTTTCCAACAACGTGTCCGCGGCTTGCTTCAGAAATTCTTTTCGCTGTTTCTTTTCTTTTTCGGGATCGGTTTTAGGCATGGAGTATCTCACCCATCAGATCATATTCCAGAGCATCAGTAATTTTAACATCGACGAAATTTCCGAACTTCGGTGACGTGGATTCCTCAGATGCCGCCGAGTCGTTTATGAAAACAAAACCGTCTACTTCGGGTGCGTGGGCTTGAGTTCGCCCGGTCAGTTTGCCGGACTCGGAATCAATATCATCAATCATAACTCTCTGAATGGTCCCAATCAAGGCCTTGTGCTTTTTTTGTGCAATGGTGGATTGGAGATCCATCACTTCTTGCCAACGCGTTTCTTTCTCCTCATCCGGAACCTTGCCATCTATAGCAACTGCGGCGGTACCTTCCTCCTCCGAATATTTGAAGACGCCTAGCCGTTCGAATTCAGTTTCTTCAACGAAATCCAAAAGCTGCTCAAAATCTTCCTCGCTCTCGCCGGGAAATCCGACAATCAGTGAGGTGCGAAGAGTCAATCCCGGTATAGCTTGGCGCAGTTTATCAACCGTTTCCCGCACGGCGCTGCCACTCTTGCCTCGTCTCATTTTTTGCAGCAACCGGGGACTGACATGTTGAAAGGGAATATCGAAGTATTTACAGATTTTATCGCTTTCGCGGATCAGCTTGAGCAGAGGCTCGTCCAAAAAGTTTGGGTAAGCGTATAGCAAGCGGATCCACGCCACCCCCGGGACCTCAATCATGTTCTTAAGCAAACCATGAAGGGTCGTGCCGTCTCTTCGATCCCTTCCGTAGGCAGTTAAATCCTGAGCGATGAGGTTGACCTCTTTAACGCCCTGTCTTGCCAACAGAGAAGTCTCCTGCATCACGGAATCAATAGAACGACTGCGATGAGGTCCCCTCAACTGGGGGATAATACAGAAGGCGCATTTGTGGTCACAGCCTTCCGAAACCTTCAGAAACGCAGTGTGGGGAGCACTATTTCTAAAGCGAGGTGTTGCATGATCGTAGAGGTACCGTGGAATACCCACGTATTGCCTCGGAATCATGTTTGCGGCTCGTTCGCGAAGGATTTCAGCGACTTTCGGTACTTCGCCGGTTCCAATAAAAAGATCCACCTCAGGTAATTCTTTGGCCAGCTCTTCCGAATATCGTTGCGAAAGGCAACCGGCAACTACAAGTTTCTTGATCTTTCCCTCTTCTTTGAGACGTGAGATTTCAATAATGGTATCGATGGATTCTGCTTTGGCGGCATCGATAAAGCCGCAAGTATTGATCAACACAATATCTGCATCCGCCGGTTCAGATACGAACTCGTAGTGGTTCTGCTGGAGCAGGCCTGCCATGACTTCGGAATCGACAAGATTCCGAGCGCAACCCAGGCTGACAATACTGAATTTTTGCTTGCTAGGAGTCATTGGCCGAGTTCCACAACATCGACGCCATCGGGCACCTGGAAACGGAAGAGAGATTCTTGAACTCCAACTCCTTTGCGCATTCCGGAAAAGCGGATGCTCGTCACATTGCTGGCCGCGTCCCGAATGCTTACCCACAGGATATCAGATGTCGTACGGCTGACTCCCACGAGTACCTCACTAAATCCACCCCAATCTCCCTTGGGCTCCAGACTGAGCACATGCTGATTCTCGTCGGTGCTTTTCAGCGTAGCATTGAAGTCTCTTTTTAGATTACCTATGCCGAGCAAAAAAGAAAGAGGTATGTCGGAACGAAAAGCATTCTTCAATGGACTTTTGATCACCTGATTTTGTTCCGGCTGATAGAAATAGAGGTTTTTCCCGTCTGCAAGAACGAATTGCCCTTTCGGTTCCTCGTAGCGCCAAAGCATCTTTCCCGGCCGTTTAAAGGACAGCTTTCCCCAGGCTTTGAGGTTACGATTGAGCGTTTTTACTTCAGTCTCTTGGCGAAAGTCAGCGACGAAGTCGACGGTGGCATCATAATTTTTCTGGAGACTGTCGACAATCTGATCCGCGCTTCGGCTCTCTGCGGCGAAACTGTACGGATTCACAGTTGTGACCCACAGAGCAAGAATCAACCACGATAGAATTTTGGAGGATGTTCTAAGCTTCGAGTTTCCTAGCATACACTTCACGTGGTTTGGCGCCGTCTGCCGGCCCTACCACACCCTCCCGTTCCATTTTCTCGATCATTCGGGCGGCCCGGTTGTATCCTACGCGTAATCGTCTTTGAATCATAGAGATAGACGCCTGTTGGGTCTCCGTCACGATTGCCACTGCTTGGTCATACATTTCATCATATTCTTCGTCTGACGCTGCAGCCCCAACATCCCTCTTACTCTCAAAGACCTCAGGGCGATAACGAGGTCGCGCTTGCTCCTTGACAAACACCACCACTTTGCGGACCTCCTGATCAGACACGAAGGCGCCGTGCATGCGACTCAGCCGGGCTGTACCCGGCGGCAAGAACAGTAGGTCTCCATCGCCTAGGAGCTTCTCTGCCCCCATGGAGTCCAGAATCGTCCGAGAATCGACGCGAGATGTAACTTGGAAGGAAATTCGAGCGGGAAAGTTGGCCTTGATAAGTCCCGTGATAACATCCACCGACGGACGCTGGGTAGCCAGAATCAGATGAATACCTGCGGCGCGAGCCTTCTGCGCCAATCGAGTAATATACTCTTCGATATCTCTCCCCACCGACATCATCAAATCCGCCAACTCGTCGATGATGATCACAATCTTCGGGAGCTGTTCATGAACGAGAGGCGGCTCTTTATCCAAGTTGCCGCCGAGTTCAAGCGGCGCGCTTTCGGGCTCCGTTTCCACGAGTTTAATTATGCTCCGCTTGGTTGCGCTCTCCCGTTCCAGAGCCCGGTTGTAATTATCGATATTCCGCGCCCCTTTATCTCTCATTAGACGGTAGCGCCGATCCATTTCATCCATGGCCCAAAAAAGCGCCGCGGCTGCCTTCTTGGGATCTGTGACAACAGGAACCAGCAGGTGAGGAATGTCCTCATATATTGTGAGTTCCAGCATCTTCGGGTCGACCATGATGAATTGCACTTCCTGGGGTGTGGACTTAAAGAGGATGCTGACGATCATAGCGTTAATAGAGACCGATTTTCCGGTTCCAGTGGCGCCAGCGACGAGGAGATGGGGCATCCGGGCGAGATCTGTAGTGAAAGGAGCGCCACCGATATCTTTGCCGAGGGCGAGGGTTATTTTGGAGTCCGCGTTTTGATAGGACTCGCTTTCGATAAGTTCTCTTAAGCATACTGTCTCACGGCGCGGATTTGGGATTTCGATGCCAACGACGGACTCTCCCGGAATGGGGGCAAGGATGCGTACACTCACGGCGCGCAGAGCCATCGCCAGGTCATCCGCTAGCGTCACGATTCGGCGCACCTTGACCCCCGCCGCAGGCTTGAACTCGTACATGGTTATGACCGGTCCGGGGCGGACAGCGACGACTTCGCCTTCCACACCAAAATCGGCAAGCTTTTTTTGCAGAATAAGCGAATTGGCGTGCAGTGTTTCCGTATCTAGTTTTAGATGGGCTCCTTCGGGAGGGTCCAACAACTCGGGCGCAGGCAGCTTATAGCCTTCACCGATTTCCGGCAGCTTGAACTGTTCGGGCGGAATGGCAGTTTTCTTTAGAGCCTTTTTAGCCGGTTCTTCCTTGAACTCTTCCTTTACAACAATCGGTGGCGGGACATAGTCGCGCCGTTCCTTTTTGGTATTTTCGCCCCTGCGTTTTTCTTTTTTTTCTTTGAGTTCTCGAAGACCGTTGACGACGGCGGGAACCAAAGATTTCTTTAGTTCACTCAGCTGTTTCTTTCCGCTATTGAGAATATCCACGAGCGAATTCTGAGTCAGAAGCATGAGGGACAGCAGGAGCACAAAGAGGCTAATCAATGTAGCGCTGATTCGGCCAAACAAAGGAACGAGCAGGCTTTCCTTCAGAAATCCGCCTACGATTCCCCCGGCTTCGCGTGCATTCTCGGACTCGATGACCAGGCATAAAATCACCGCCATGCTTATAAGAAGCAGAATGCTGCCGACGATCTTCCGATAGGGAATTCCTTGGTAGTTCGCACCGAACAATTGAAAGGCGACGACGCAGAGGAAAACCGGCAAAAGGTACGACGAGAGCCCCAATCCTTGGAGCAACAGGTCTGCCAGGTAAGCGCCGACAAAGCCGCCCCAATTGTTTGTGTCGATAGCTCCGGAAGGCGTGTTAAACGAACGATCACCAGGATTATACGTAAGAAGGCTTATGGTGGTCAAAAGCGCGGCAAGGCAGATTACCGCGCCCCAGATTTCACGATTGAGTCGGCCTTTCTCCATATCGGTTCAAACTCAATGCGAAGAATTTATTAGGTCTCGATAATGTACGGGAGAACAACGGGATGTCGCTCAAGCCTCTTTCGGAAGTAGCGCCGCAGCGTCTTACGAACCTCCTCCTGAAGCTCGGCAGGGTCTGTGCGAGTTTCGCGATTCATAGTAGCCAATGTCTCGAGCACGACCTTTCTGGCCTGTTCAAGGACCTCTTCCCCCTCTTGGTCACGCATAAAACCGCGGGAAATGAGGTCGGGCCCGGCAACAATCTCCCCCGATTGTTGGTGAATCGCCATGACCGCGAGTACCATGCCATCCTCCGACAAATGGCGACGATCCCGAAGCACGACGTCTCCGACGTCTCCAACGCCCTTGCCGTCGACAAAAACCCGACCTACCTGGACGGGCTGAACCTTCCTGGCGCTCGTGGCGGTCATTTCTAAAACGTCACCGTCTTCCAGGATAAAGCAATGGTCCGCTGGTACTCCAACATCTTGTGCGAGCTTGCGGTGTTTCACGAGGTGGCGGTACTCTCCATGGATAGGCACAAAATAACGCGGTCGAGTAAGTTGGAGCATCGTCTTTAGCTCCTCTTGGCTCGCATGGCCCGACACGTGAATCTCCGATACCTTTTCGTAATGAACCTCAGCGCCCCGCCGGTAAAGGTGATTGATGAGATTCGAGATTGTTTTCTCGTTTCCCGGGATGAACTTTGAAGAAAGGATCACCGTATCCCCCGGGTTGATCTTGATCGACTTATGGTCATCCAATGCGACGCGATGAAGCACGGACAAGGGTTCGCCTTGACTCCCCGTTGTTAGGAAAGTCAGCCGTTCCGCCGGCAATTCGTCCCAGTGTTCATTCTCGGTCATGAAACTTCCTGGAAGCCGGAGGTAGCCTAGCTCCGAGGCGACCTGGCTGTTTCTGATCATACTGCGGCCGCTCAGCACTACCCTTCGCCCACAGCTCTCGGAAATATCGACTACCTGTTGAATCCGCGGGATACTCGACGAAAAAGTCGAAACTAGAATCTTGCCAGTGCTTTCTTGAAATATCTGTTCAAGATTTCTGCCCACTTCGCGTTCCGACGGGGTGTAACCGCTGCGCTCGACATTTGTCGAATCGGATAACAGAAGGAGTACCCCCTTTTCACCGTAGGCGGCGAAGCGCTGAAAATCGAACATTTCGCCTTCCATGGGTGTATTATCGATCTTGAAGTCGCCGGTGTGGATAACCGTTCCGACAGGTGTTTCAACCGCCAACGCCAAGCAGTCCATCAAGCTGTGGGTGACGCGGATTCCTTCGACTTTAAACGGTGCAATTTCCCATGGTTGACCCGCAGTAATCTCGCGAATATCTGCAACGTCGTCAAGGTTGTGTTCCCGGAGCTTATTTTTTATCAGTCCGAGAGTTAGACGAGTTCCGAAGATGGGGACGGATAGATGATTCAAGAAGTAAGGGAGCGCGCCAACATGATCTTCGTGCGCATGGCTCAGAACTATGCCTTTGAGTCGGCTTTTTTTCTCCATCAAATAGCTGACATCGGGAATGACCAGATCGATGCCCAACAAATCTGCGCCGGGAAACATAAGACCGCAGTCGATGGCGATGGCTGCATCTCCATGCTCGAGGAGCATCATGTTGAGACCAAACTCGCCTAGCCCTCCCAAAGGAATTATTCTTAGCGGTTCCACTGTTACGTCAGACTGCTCTCTTCTCCATAGACACCACCGTCGTAGATTGTTCCTCTTCGGACGTGGCCGTTCTGAGTTGGGACACTGTTTGGAGAGTTTTTTCTATCAGCTCTTGCACGTGTGACGAAAGGCCGCGCAGAGTCCCCGGTCGATAGTCTTCGGCGGACACCGGCGCGCCAACCGTGACCTCGATTTTGCCGCCGCGAATGCGCCAATCACCCTTGGGCAGAATCGCCCCGCTGCCGGTGATTGTGACCGGGACAATCGGGGTTTGCGATTTGGCGGCAAGCAAAAAACCGCCCCGTTTGAATGGCAGTAGATTCCCATCGCTGCTACGTGTTCCTTCCGGGAAAACAACTAGAGAGATGCCATCTTTCATCCGTTCTTGCGCTTTCTTTAAACTGCCCAACGCATCGAATCGACCCGAGCGATCCACCGTAATATGTTTGGCAGCCCACATGGCCCAGCCAAAGAAGGGAACCCAGAGCAGCTCCCGTTTCGCTATCCAGCGTAGCTGAAACGCGGCAAGGCTCTGAATCAGCACGGGAATGTCGATGTTGCTCTGATGATTCACCATGAAAACATACTGTTGTTTCGGATTGATCTGACTCAGGCCGTTGACCCTCACAACCACCCCGCCAATTGTGAGGATCAGCCGAGTCCACAGTCGGGTGATTCCATACGCAGATTTGCCGTAGTGATCAAAGGGTCCAAGTAGAATGACGAGAAGAGCCGCCAGCACGGTGACGGCGCAGATCATAAGCAGCTTGAGGCCAAAAAGCATGAAGACGCAGTAGTGTTCGGTTAAGACAAATGATTGAAAAAGCTGAGTAACCTTAATGCACGGCACGCGAAAAAGCAATGCAACGACTTCTTCCTCATCAGGAAAATTTTTGGTTGACTTTCGTTATTGACTAAGAATTATACTGGCGCTAAGGTCATTTTGCTCTTGCTGTCGAAATTCGATTTGTCACAGCCGGGAGGCTTGTATGTCGGTAAACAAAGCAATCCTAATCGGTAATTTAGGGAAAGATCCTGAAGTTCGTTTTACCTCGACAGGCCGTGCCGTGGGGCGGTTTCCAATTGCCACATCTGAAGTGTGGACGGACGCGGAGGGCAATCGGCAAGAGCGAACCGAATGGCACAACATTGTCGTCTGGGGCAAGCAGGCTGAAACGTGCGGGCAATACCTGGCTAAAGGCAGACAAGTTTTTGTCGAAGGCAGCATTCGAACTCGCAGCTATGATGATAAAAGCGGCAACAAAAGATACGTGACCGAAATCGTAGCACAAAGGATCAGGTTTTTAGGTGGTGGAGGAGGAACGCGGATCGCTCCCGAAGCGGATTCCGGAGCACCCGACGAGATGGGCTCGGGAGGTCAACCGCCGGTGGACGACGATATTCCATTCTAGAGCGCTTTCGACTTCCTAGACGATATTTCTAGGCTTTCCCTCAAAAAAGGCGCGAATATTCTCTGCGACTTCCTCAAGTAATCGTTCGCGTGCTTCGCGGGCGCTCCAGGCCGTGTGTGGAGTTACGAGCAGGTTGTTGAGATCCTTCGCGGCTTGGATAATTGGGTGATCCGCCGGCGGTGGCTCTCGAGAGATCACATCCAGCGCGGCCGCGCCCAGGCGCCTCTGACGTAGGGCTTGAATCAATGCCGTCTCGTCGATCAACGCTCCCCGAGCCGTGTTGACCAGCAAGGATGTGGGCTTCATCAACGACAGGGTTTCCGCATTGATGAGATGTCTGGTCTGGGGCGTTAGCGGGCAATGCAGCGTTATCACGTCAGCTTGCCGGAGCAGCTCTTGCAGCGGAAGTCGGCCAGCAGGGATCGGTTCTGCGGAGCCAGGACGGGCCGCAATGAGTACTTCTAAACCGAATCCTCGCGCCATGTCCGCCACTGCCCGTCCAATGTTGCCATAACCGATAATCCCGAGTTTTTTCCCTTTGAGTTCGATGCTCGAAAAATCGTGCAGCGTGAATATAGGACTTTTCTGCCACGCGTCGGAACGTACGGCCGCGCCATAACGAGCGGCTCGGCTGGCTAGTTCGAGCATGAGTGCCAGCGTGAATTGCGCCACGGACTGGGTGGCATAACCTGGGACGTTGCAAACCCGGACGCCAAACTGCTTGGCCGCCTCGCGATCGATAATGTCTGTGCCGGTGGCGGCCACGGCGATGAGTTTCAGCTCCTTGGCCTCAGCTGAAAGAAAGACCGCTCGGTCGATGACGACTTTATTGGTTACTGCGACCAATTGTCCACGCAATCGTTGGTAAGTCTCTGCTGGGCTCGTCACTTGGTGGATCGTACAGTCCCACCGGCGGGTAAAATTATGCAGTGAAATATCGCCATAGGTGGCGGCATCAAGAAAAACGATTTTTTGCCGGTTCACGTTTGAGCCTTTTCTCGCCGCTCGAGTTCTTTTGCCTCATCCCATAACTGATCCATGACTTCTAAAGACGAAGCCGCCGGACTCTTTCCGGCTTCATGCAGTCGGGTCTCGATATAACTAAATCGTTTCATAAACCGCTCGGTCGCTTGTGCCAAGACCTCTTCAGACTGCAATCCGAGAAAGCGGGATAGATTCACGAGAGAGAAAAGCAGATCCCCCAGCTCCTCGCCGGTGCGCCCTGGGTCTCCGGCTGAACAAGCTGTTTGGAGTTCCGCGAGTTCTTCTTCGACTTTCTGCCAAACCTGGGTTACATCTGGCCAATCGAAACCGACTTGAGAAGCCCGTTCAGTGATCGTTTGGGCGCGCGCAAGGGCGGGCATTGACTTGGGAAGATTGCCTAACGCCGACTTGGAGGCATCGTCATGCTTCTCATTGGCCTTGATTTGGGCCCATTGTTTCAAGACCGCCTCCGAACCCGTAACCTTTGTCGTCGAGAAAACGTGGGGATGGCGTCGCACCATCTTATCTTTTAGATCGCGGATGACGTCTTCCGCGGTGAAGCTACCGAGCTCGGCGGCGATTTGGCAATGAAACACGATCTGATGCAAGAGATCCCCCAGTTCCTCACGGATTTTCGCTGCGTCCCCTCCATTGAGCGCATCCGAGAGTTCGTGGCTTTCCTCTAAGAGGAACGGCCTCAATGAGGCGTGGCTCTGTTTTTTGTCCCATGGACATCCATTCTCTCCTCGGAGTTGGGCCATGATATCTAAAAGCTCGGTAAATTTTTCTCCAGTTAGTTTATGGTTCACGACATTAACCTCCGCCCTGTGCTCTGGCTCGAACTTTTCTCGGGATCGCCAGCGTGCTAGATCTTACGTGTCGGTCGCGCCGGTGTCCAGTAAATGGTTTCCCGAAATGTAAGGCATTCGATTGTAAGATTGCAAAGGAGAGAACATTATGCCGACGGCTATCATCGACGGAATTCAAGTTTGTTATGAAACAAAAGGCTCCGGTTCGCCCCTACTGATGTTTGCGCCGGGCGGCTTTGATGCGACCATTGAGAAGTGGCGCACAGCGAGCGCATGGACGGGAATCGATGCTCTGGAGGCGCTCGCTCTGGAACACACTCTTGTTCTCTACGATCGACGCGAGTCGGGCCGATCGGGCGGGCGGGTGGAGCGCTTGGGCTGGGCGAGTTACACAAGCCAAGCGAAGGGGCTGTTGGATTTTCTAGGAATCGATTCGGCATACGTTCTGGGTGGCTGCATGGGCTGTTCTGTCGCGCTAGCATTTGGTGTTCACTATCCAAAAGCAACTCGTGCGCTTTTGCTCCATTGGCCGGTGGGAGGCTTTCGTTGGAAGTCAAATGGTTTGGACCGGTTCCAGCGTCACTACAATTTTACCAAAACACACGGCCTTAATGGGGTTGTCGAGCGGGCGCATACCAGAAAGAGTTTCTGGTCTGATCCAGAGTCGGGTCCATGGGCATCCGTGATCGAGCACGATCGCAAATTCGCTGAGAATTTTGCCGATCAGGATCTGGAGCGCTATCTCGGAATCATCTTAACCAGTGGGCGAGGGTTCTTTGATCGAGACACGGCCACCGGAGCCGAGCCTGAGGAATTGATGGGTATCAAAGCGCCGGCGTTGATCATACCGGGGGATGATCCATCACACGCCACCTCTGGATCACATTACTTGCGAGAGTGCTTGCCGAACAACGAGTTTTGGAATGTGATGCCGCCGGAGCAAACGACGCAAAAGATCTGCCACCGAATCCTGGGATTTTGTCGCGTGCATGGTTGATTCCTTATGCAATCGTGCGCGTTCAGAAAAGTGGACCAGCAAAAAAAAATCTGATAAAACATCAAAAGCGAAGAATGTGTCACGATTTGGGTGACGAAAGATCGAGTGTGCGCTCTATTTCTTCTTTGGGGGAACGATCTGCGTATTCCAATGGATCAGGTGGGTAGATCAAACCGAGCTCAACGATTGAGAAGAAGAACTTCATGTTCGAAGTTTTGTCTCGGGCGACCCACGGATTCTTCTGTGACGAGCGGCTAAGCTATCATAAAGCATCGACGGAAGACGTTTGAGAAAAAGCCAATGCTGTTTTCGCTCAACATCTGAGGTAAGCAACGAGAAAAGGTCAAACTGCCTTTTCTCTTTTTTCTTGCGCGCCGTCGAGCCAAAATAATTGGGCGAGTTGCTATAGTGGCAAAAACTAAAAATCGAGAGCGGGTGACGCTGGGACTCATTCAAATGAGCGCCAGCGAAAGTCCTGAAGCCAACCTGGCAACGGTGCTGCCGCGAATCCGTGCTGCCGCCAGGAGGGGCGCTCAGATTGTTTGTCTTCAGGAGCTGTTTCGTTCGCGGTACTTTTGCCAGAGCGAGGATCAACGGAACTTCAAACTTGCTGAAACTATTCCAGGCCCGAGTACCCAGGCTCTCGGAAAAGTTGCCAGCGACACCAAGACCGTGATTGTCGCATCGCTCTTTGAAAAAAGATCCGCCGGGATCTATCACAATACGGCGGTCATCATCGACGCCGACGGAACCCTCGCGGGCAAGTATCGTAAGATGCATATCCCGGACGACCCGCTTTACTACGAAAAATTCTACTTCACCCCAGGCGATCTGGGCTTCCCGAGTTTCCAGACGCGGTATGCGAAGATTGGAGTTCTTGTGTGCTGGGACCAATGGTTTCCCGAGGCGGCACGCCTCACGTCACTGGGCGGGGCTCAAATTCTGTTTTATCCCACCGCCATTGGCTGGGTTCCTAAGGAGCCCCGTGCGGTCGCCCAAAGTCAACGCAGCGCCTGGGAAGTTATCCAGCGATCCCACGCGGTGGCAAACGGCGTCTATGTTGCTGCCGTGAATCGAGTGGGGCGGGAAGGAAAGCTAAGATTCTGGGGTCATTCTTTTGTTGCGGGTCCTTTCGGTGAAATCGTTGCGCGCGCGGGTGGCGAGTGCGACGAGATCGTCATCGCGAAGTGTGATCTAAACAAGATTGAAGAGACACGTCAAAGCTGGCCATTCCTCCGCGATCGGCGTATTGACGCGTATGGATCTTTGCAATCACGCCTCATTGAAAAGCTGGATTAATCCTAACCATTATTTGACCCCTTTTAGTCGTTTAGCCATGGTCCAGACAGAGTTGAGGCAGGCAACGCCCCGATCACTTGGTTACTCTATGCCGGCAGAGTGGATGCCCCACCGGGCCACATGGCTTTCTTGGCCGCATAATCGTGAAACGTGGCCAACGCAATTGGAGACCGTCCAGGAAGTATGGCTACAGATGATACAAGCACTGACACCGCACGAGCAGGTTGCTCTGTTAGTGAATGATGAACAAACCCAACAGGACGTGAGCGCGAGGCTCAAGGGCGCCGGAGCAGCGATGACAAATATTTCAATCCTAAAGATTCCTTCGATGGACGTCTGGATGAGGGACTATGGGCCGACGTTTCTCATCCGCGCTGATAGCGAAAATCCGTTAGCGTTCAACGATTGGATCTTTAATGGCTGGGGAAGGAAGTATAAATCCTACGAAGAGGATGACCGGATCGCTGAAGACATCGCCTCCTTCCTGAAGGTCCCGGTATTCAAACATGCTGTCGTGCTCGAGGGTGGTTCCATCGAGGTTAACGGCGCCGGGACCTGTCTAGTTACGGAGCAGTGTCTATTGAACAGGAACCGCAATCCGGACATGAGCCGCGAGGAAATTGAGCAGTTTCTTAAAGATGCGCTGAGTATCAGTCACCTCATCTGGCTAGGGGAGGGTATTATCGGCGACGACACCGACGGACATATCGACGATATTGCTCGTTTCATAAACCCGACGACGATAGTTTGTGTCCTGGAAGCAAATCCCAACGACGAGAACTATGCTCCCCTTCGGGAGAACTACGAGCGTCTTCAAGGCGCACAGGATCAAGATGGTAAGAAAATTTCCGTTGTGACTCTTCCCTGCCCGGCTCCTGTTGCATATGAAGGGGCGCGTTTGCCGGCGAGCTATGCCAACTTTTACATCGCGAACGAAGTAGTCATAGTGCCGCTATTCGATGATTCGAATGACCGAAAGGCTTTCGGTATTCTGCAGGAGCTATTTCCCGACCGTCGGGTGACGGGTTTGCCTTGCCGGACGGTGGTTGCCGGCTTAGGGGCAATCCACTGTGTGACGCAGCAAGAGCCGAGCATTTTGGCTTGCAGGCCTTGACAATTTATCGCTCTCGTTCTTATTCTACGCTATTCCTATGGGTCGAATCATTCAGCTCGAGGCCATCCATCAGGCGCGCCGCCGTCGTTCTGAGAAAGTCAGCATGGAACAATGCGTACAGTTGCTCGAATGGAATCTCAAAAAAAGCCTCGATGATTATTTGTCCTCGCCCCCGGAAGAGCGATCCATGCGCGCGACTCAAATCCGCAAGCTGAGTGAAATTCTCGAATACGCGCTGAGACTTCTCTAAATCCATCTCGGCAAGTCGTGAAAATTCAAAGTCCGATTTTGCTTATTTTGTTTGAGCACTTTGGCCAGAGAATTCTGTTTGGGAGTTTTCTCGAAGTTGGTTATAGGATTCGAAGACGCGGGAGCAAATCGATTTGAAGTACTGAGGCTATGCTGACATGCGGTTAAGTCTTTTCTCTCGGTTGATTCTCGGATATCTCGCTGTCTTCGCGCTGGTGATCGCTGTCAGCCTTTACGCTCTCCGAGAACTTCAACGTTTTGATGACATAACGCAGTCGATTCTCGATAGAGACAATCGAATTCTCGATTATGAAAAGAAACTTGCCGACAGCTTTTTGTCGCAAGTCCGTTACGAACGTAAGTTTATCATCGCAAAAGACCAGACACTGTACCGAGAGTTTCTTAAGTTCAAAGGTGACTTTGAGCGCTACCTGGACGAAGCTATAGGCGTTGCAGACCCAAAATTGGCGGCCCTATTGAACCAGATCAAACAGGATTATGACCACTATCGCGAATTGTTTGACAAAGAAATCGTACAAATCAAGGCGCATCGAGAATACCCCCAAGGCTGGTATCACCGCGAGAAAAACCAAATTGCGGACAGGATTTTGGAATCGTTGGAACAGCTACAAGCCGCAAGGCAGCAGGGTACCTATAGCAAGGTTAGAGAGTTGGCCGACGCCGGCGCGCGGGCCCGAGAGGCGGCGGTAACGATTACGATTGCCTCGCTCCTTTTTATTCTGATACTTTCGTTGCTGATTGCCCGAAGTATTACCCGACCTATCTCAGTGCTGAAAAACAAAACCCGGGAAATCGCCAAAGGGCGGTTCGAGGGAGATCTGCGTCTTTCGTCTCCTCCCGAAATAGGGGAGCTTGCAGCTTCGTTTAATCTTATGTGCCGTAGGCTAAGTGAGCTCGACAAACTGAAGAGCGATTTTTTTGCTTCCATGTCCCACGAATTGCGCACGCCTTTAACCTCGATTAAAGAGGGAACAGGGCTGTTGTTGGAAGGAGTGGGGGGCGCAACGACCGAGAAACAGAGGAAACTGCTGACTATACTCGCCGAGGAGAGCAATCGGCTCATTGGTCTGGTCAATTCTCTTTTAGATCTATCGAAAATGGAAGCGGGGATGATGAACTACAGCTTTGAAAAAGCCAGCCTTACCCCGTTGATCAAAAAGGCCGTAGGTGAGATAACACCTCTGGTAGAGGCGAAGGGTATACAGTTGGAAACCGAAGTGGCCGAGGGGCTTCCAACTGTGAAAGTCGATCGCGAAAGAATACTCCAGGCGTTGCGAAATTTGATCGGTAACGCGGTTAAGTTTACCCCTAAGGCTGGCCAAGTGAGAGTTGCCGCGAGACCGATTACGGGCAAAGTCGAAGTTTCGGTTCGAGATACGGGGCCGGGAATTGCCGCGGAAAGTTTGAAAACAATATTCGATAAATTTCACCAAGGAAACTCGGCGGGGCCATTCTCGGCTAACGGTACCGGGCTCGGCTTAGCGATTGCCAAACATATTATTGTATCTCATGGCGGTGAGATATGGGCGGAAAACGATCCAGATCAAGGCAGCATGTTTATATTTGTGTTACCCTGCTGATTCTCTTCCTCGGGGGTTGCGCACTGTTCAAAAAGGAGGTACCTCAGGCAAAAGCTCCAGAGCCGGAGGTTGTCGTGGAGCCACGGGTGATCCCCGAGCCTCCGGTTATCGTTGAAGAGCCCACAGAAGCTTTGGAGCGTCGAGAAGCTGGTGAGTTTTTGATAGCGGCGCAAAATCTTCTCGCCAAAGGCGACTATGAGGGATCCTTGCGGGAGAGCCAGAAGGTGCTAGGTCTGTTGAAGGATCAACCACCAGCTGATACAGCTATCTTCAATATGGGTCTGATTTATGCTCATCCGAAAAATCCCAAAAAGGACAACAAGCGGGCAATCTATTTTTTTAACCGGGTGATCAAGGGGTATCCAGAGGGTCCCTGGGCCGAGCAGGCAAAAATCTGGGTCGGAGTATTAGACGGTGTGGAAAAACTCAAGCAAGTAGACCTTGAGATTGAAGAACGTAAGCGTGATCGATCGCGTTAGGGGAGCTAATGGCGTCAGGAAAGATTCTTGTAGTCGATGATGATGCAAACCTGCTCGAGCTTGTGCAAATGAGGCTCGAATCCGCGGGCTACGACGTCGCGGCAATTCTCGCGGGGGGAGATGCGATTGTTGCGGCTAAAACACAAACTTTTGACCTTTGCCTGCTTGACCTTATGCTGTCAGATCGAGACGGTATTTCCCTGATGGAAGAGATCCATGGGGTCAATCCGGACCTGCCTGCGATTATTCTTACAGCGCACGGAACTATTGAAAGTGCCGTTGAGGCCATGCGCAAAGGGGCCTACAGCTATCTCACTAAGCCCTTTGAGCCTCAAGATCTGCTTCTCCAGATCGAAAGAGCGCTCGAACACAGAAGGCTCAATTCTGAGATCAGGCGACTCAAAGGCTTATTGGAAGAAACGAATAACTTTGGGAATATCATCGCCCGTAGCGCGAGGATGCGATCTGTTTTGGATGTTGTCACCCGTATTGCCAAGCTCGACTCCACGGTGTACATCCACGGTGAGAGCGGCACCGGCAAAGAACTCATTGCAAAGGCGATTCATCTTGCGAGCGCAAGAAACGAAAATGCTTTTGTTCCCTTGAATTGTGCCGCTTTACCGGAAACACTCCTCGAAAGTGAGCTCTTCGGCCATGAGAAAGGTGCCTTTACCGGCGCGGTGAAAAGTACTAAGGGGTTATTCACTCAAGCGCACGGTGGTACTTTATTCTTGGACGAGATCGGAGACATGCCGCTCTCTACGCAGTCCAAGCTTCTTCGCGCTTTACAGGAGCGACAGTTTTATCCTGTCGGCAGTGAATCGCCCATCGAGGTGGACGTACGGGTGATCGTGGCAACAAATAAAGATCTGGAGGAGCAAGTCAGGAAGGGGCTGTTTCGCGACGATCTGTTCTATAGAATCCATGTTATTCCGATCTATCTTCCCCCTTTAAGGGAGAGGAAAGAGGATATTGTCCCCCTGGTTGAGCACTTCTTGAAGAAATGCAGCCAGGCGATGAAACGGGAAGTGAAGGGACTAACCCCGGAGGCTCTAAGAAAATTGATGCTGCACGATTGGCCGGGGAACGTACGGGAACTAGAAAATACCATCGAATACGCCGTGGCCATGGCGCAAAAGGATTTCATCACCGATGACTCCGTGCTTCAATCCAAGGCCGCCCCGCTGGACGGGGGAAGGGGATCAGACCTTGAGAAAAGAGACGGATCGCAGGATCGCCTTAGACCCCTTAAAGACGCTCGAGATGCATTTGAAAGAGATTACCTAGTTCAAGTTCTCTCCATGACCGAAGGCAACGTGAGTCAAGCGGCAAAACTTTCGGGTAAATATCGCGCTGACTTCTACGAGCTTCTAAAGAAGCACGACCTCAAGGTGGAGGAATTCAAGAGGATGAAAACCAGC
>WNFP01001025.1_pt1 | contig 21833 bp, 18 predicted proteins | sample 5400201 | NCBI WGS metagenome assembly WNFP01 (sample SAMN13153355, study PRJNA577476) | soil metagenome | isolation source: 115 cm saprolite under Madrone tree | place: USA:California | collected 2016-06-14
TCAGCCGGCTTTTGCCTGCTTGTCGTCCTGATCTGGAGCCGGCTTGAGGACCATAAACGGAGGCTGGCATGGGCGGTGTTCGCCATTTTTGTCGCAGCTTTGGCCCTGCGCACTGTGGTCCGCAACCGGGACTGGCGGGACAATTTCACTCTCTTTTCGGCCGCCATACGGGCAGTCCCAGGAAGCGCAAAAATGCACGCCGAACTTGGAGGCGAGTACGTAAAGCGCCGCCAGCTGGATGCGGCCCGGATGGAATTCCAAACCGCCCTCCGCATCGACCCAGGCTTTCCCGAGGCCCTGGAGTCTTATGGGCTCGCCGAGTCCCGCACTGGTCATGACCAAGAGGCTCGCCGGTTATTGGAGACCGCGTTGTCCCTGACTGGAAAGGACAACATCGACTACGATTTCAGGGCGGTGAACCTTGCGGCGCAGCTAATGAAGCTCGGACAGAATGACGAACGCCCTGAAGCTTTTGGACCAGGAAATCGCGACGTCCCCCGGTTGCGCTCGCGCGTGGTCGAACCGCGCGGCAATTCGTTATGGGCGCGGCGAGGTGGCGTCAGCCCTTGCCGACGCGCAGATTGCCATACGTTTGGATCCCGCCAACTCGCAGGCTCAAAACCTACTGATCTTGCTGAAAGAAACCGCCTTCTTCGCGCCTCGGCGTTAGCCTGCCGGTCTGCCGGTCGCGGCTGGCAAGACCTTAGTGAGTCATATTGTGTGGTGCGGTTAGGGAGAATTGTGGAGGAATTCAGTTGGCCACTTGCCAAAAGGTGTGCTCCGAGTGAGGGGGAAGCAGGGGGCGACAATTACCCGGATGCGGAAGAAGCGGAAGAGGGAATAGGCGCGGAAGCTGAGGCGGCGGAGGATGAGGACGAAGCGGACAACGGGACGTCGGTGTCCGTAGTGGCAGAGGCGGGGGCGGCGCGGTAGCGGACGATGAGGAGTGTGAGGTCGTCGGCCTGGCGGGCGCCGCGTGCGAAGTTTTCAACGGCTTCGAGGACGCATTTCTGGAGCTGTTCGAGGGGACACTCGAGCTGGCCGGTGAGGAGTTCCTTGAGGCGCGCGATGCCGAACATTTGTTCGTCGGGATCCATGGCCTCGGTGACGCCGTCGCTGAAGAGGACCAGGGTGTCCCCAGGCTCGAGCTTCAGGCAAACGGCGGTATATTGGGCTTCGGGAACGAGGCCGACGGGATAGGAGCCTTCGGTAAAGGCTTCTTCGGCGGCGCCGTGGCGGATCAGGAAAGGCGAAGGATGGCCGGCGTTGATGAATTCCAGATGGCCTTCCTGATCGAGAATGCCGAAGAATACGGTGGCGTAACGGCCGACCTCGGAGTGATCGCAGAGGAAGCGGTTGACATGACTGAAGACGCGCGCAGGATCGATGCCGAGAGTCATCCCTGAGAGCGCGCCCTGAAGCATGGTGGTGACAATCGCGGCGCCGAGTCCCTTACCGGAAACGTCCGCGATAAGAAAGGCGGTGCGGCCCTCGCTTAGCGGGAAGACATCAAAGTAATCTCCTCCAACCGCCAAGCAGGGGAGATTGAATCCGGTAACGGCGAGATGCGGGTATTCGCGGAAATCGCGCGGGAGAAGCCCTTGCTGAATGTCGCGGGCGATGTTGATCTCCTGCTCGAGGCGCTGGCGTTCGCGCTCGCGTTCGACGAGGCGGGCATTGTCGAGAATGCTGGCGGCGTCGGCTGCCAGGGCGTCCAGGATCTGACGGTCGAGTCTCGAGAAAGCAGCAGGACGGCGCGAATCCAGATAGAGGACGCCGAGGAAATGCCCGCACTTGATGTTAACCATGGATTCCTGAGTGTTGGCGCGGGACAAGGCGTAAAGAGGAATCACGACGACAGCGCGGAGTCGCTGCGCGACGATGCTCTGCGCGGCCTGCAAGTCCACATCGGCTTGCGCGAGGTCTTCAGTGATGACCGGAGACTGCTGCTTCAAAGCGAGCTGGATGGCGGTCTGGCTGGGCGTGAGCCTTTCGGGAGGAAGACGAAGTCCGCCGCTGCGCCGGGCTAGTTTTACTTTGAGCGCGCCGTCGGCGTCTGTTTCGAGGAGAAGGCCGCGATCGGCGTCGGTGACGGAAACGGCATAATCCAACATCGTGCCGAGGACAGAATCAAGCGGAAGCTGCGAATGAAGAAGCGTGGTGGCTTCAAGGAGAAGGTTCAGCTTGCGGAGGCCGCCGCCGGCATGCTCCGAACTGGTGATGTGCTCGATGCGAGTGAGGAGCTGCGGAATCGAATCATCATCGGCGCCCTTGGCGGAGCGGAAGATGATCTCGTAAGAGTCGTCGAGGCCAAAGCTGATGGCGTCGCCGTCCTGGAGTTCGCGGCTGTCGATTTTTTCGCCATTGACGAAGAGGCCGCGGCGCTGGCCGCGATCCTCAACATAGTAGCGATTGGCTTCGATAACCACGGCGGCGCAGTTGCGGGAGATGCGGCGGTCGGAGAGTTGCAGGTGGTTGCCTGTTTCGGCGCCGCGGCCGATCATAAAAGGCGTTTGCGTGATGCGGACGAAGCGGCGCGCGCCGTCCGGAGAGACGACTTCGAGAACTGCTTCACCGACAAGGGGCGCGGTGTCGGGCATGGGCCACTTGGTGCGGAATTGTAGCACGTGAAGAAGTGACTCGTGGGGGTGATCTAGCCTACCGCCATTTTTTCAGATCCGGAGCGCTTTGTAAGAACAGGTCTAGAGTGGCTTCAGGTCTCCGGCGATTTCGGCTGCGATCACCGGATGAGATTGCGCGGCCTAGCCGATATCGGACGGCTTGAGTTTGCGTCTTGCAGCGTGGCGAATGTGAAGTACTTCGACCTGCTTTTGTTTCGGGAGAACACGGAAAATCACACGATAGATGTGAGGCTTGCGGCCGTAGAGCAGGTGCCTGAGATGGTCGCTCTGGTGCGTGATAGGGCCGCGGTTTGGCCGTTCTTGCAGGCTGAGAATGGCCTCCTTGAGGCCGCGGTACCATTTCAGGGCAGCGCCGGAGTGCCCGGCGTTGATTTCCCAGTACAGGTGGGCAAGGTCGCACTCTGCGCGGGAAGTGATGTTAACGAGGAAGGCCATGCGTGGCTTCAAACTCGTCGAAAAACTCCTTCGCGGGCCGGGTCTTTCCTTTTTTCGCGTCCGCCAAGCCCTGACGGATACCCTCCTCAACCTCGGCGCGGGCAGCAATGTCGAGCAAGCGCTGATAGGCTTCAGCATCCTGTACGATCGCCGCGGCCTTGCCCTTCACCGTAAGCACCACCGGGCGCTTGCTCTTCTTGAGCTGTTTCATGAAGTCGCCGGAGCGGCGACGGAAGGTAGTCAGCGATTGAATGTCACACGTGATGTCCAGCATCGGCATGCTCCCAGTAAAGCACCTTTTTAGGTGCCACCAGAATACTACATCGCTGCAGAACGGAGAAGGCCAGCATCCATTTGGTGGATCAGGTCTGGGGCAAAGTGCCCTGCTAGCGCACGGGCCACGCGATGTTAGGTAGTCGATGGTCGGGGGGCCGGCGTTTTGATCTTTGCGGGATCGAGATTGGGGAGGAAGGCGGTGAGGATGCCGATGGCGGGGAGGAACGAGCAGAGGTGGTAGACAAAATTGAGGCTGGTGAGATCGACGAGTTTGCCGAGGAGCGCCGCGCCGATGCCGCCCATGCCAAACGCGAAGCCGAAAAATAAGCCGGAGACTGCGCCGATCCGCCCCGGCATGAGTTCCTGAGCGTAGACGAGGATGGCGGAAAAGGCGGAGGCCAGGATCAGTCCGATGATGACGCTGAGCGCGCTCGTCCAGAAAAGATTGGAGTAGGGCAGGAGCAAAGTGAAAGGCAGAACGCCAAATATGGAAGCCCAGATGACGTATTTGCGGCCGATTTTGTCGCCCACGGGGCCGCCGATGATGGTGCCGGCAGCGACGGCGCCGAGAAAAATGAAAAGGTGGAGCTGAGCGCTCTGAATGGACACGTGAAATTTGGCCATCAAATAAAACGTGTAATAGCTCATCAAACTGGCCAGGTAGAAAAACTTTGAAAACATGAGAGCCACCAGAATGGCAAGAGAGAGCGCTATTTTGCCGGTGGGCAAGGCGGCGTGGGCATGCTCCGGCGGCATTGCAGCGAGAGGCGCGGGATCCGCCGTGACGGATTTTGGTGAATATGATTTGTGATGTTTCGTCCAGGCGCCGATGTTTGCGAGCAGGACAATCCCAAAGAAAGCCAGAAACGAAAACCACGCGAGACTCGATTGTCCCTTGGTGAGCACGAAGGCCGCGAGGAGCGGACCGAGCGCGGAGCCGGCGTTGCCGCCGACCTGGAAAAGCGATTGCGCCATGCCGTGCTGTCCGCCGGAAGCCATGCGCGCGACGCGCGAAGATTCCGGGTGAAACACGGCGGAGCCGATGCCCATAAGGGCCGCGGCGGCGAGGACGGTCGCGTAGCTGGGGGCCAGCGCCAAAGCCAACAGGCCGGACAGGGTGATACCCATGCCCACCGCGAGGGAATAGGGTTGAGGGCGGCGGTCGGTGTACAGGCCCACGAGCGGCTGGAGGATGGAGGCGGTCAACTGCAACGTGAGGGCAATCAGGCCCACCTGGCCGAAATCAAGATGGAAGGAGTTCTTGAGGAGCGGATAGATCGCGGGGATCAGCGATTGCAGCGTGTCGTTCAAGAGGTGGCAGAAGCTGATGGTGAGAAGAATCTTGAAGACGGTCTTCTCGCCAGTGTCTCCCGGAGCAGCTGCCCGAATTGCGGTCAAGTTTGTGTCGCTAGCCATCTAGTGCCGGAGTCCCTGAAGCATCGGTGAAGGGCCGCATAGTTTTTATCTGGCTGCCGAGGTCAGGCGGCGCGAGACGTAGTCGGCGACGTAGGCGTCGAAAAGATCGTTGAGGCGATCGCAGACCGGACCGGGAGTGGGGATTTTGTTGCCGGCGATTTCGCCGACGCTGATGAGATTGCGGTTTGTGGAAGAGATGAAGACCTCGTCGGCGCAGTAGAGGTCTTCGGGACGAAGCGCTTGCTCCAGGACGGAAACGCCGGCTTCCGGCGCGATTTCCATGAGGATGCCGCGGGTGACGCCTTCGAGGCAGCCGGAGTTGAGCGGGGGCGTGAGGACCTTGCTGTTTTTGACGGCGAAGATATTTGCAGAAGTACATTCGGCAGCTTCGCCGCGCTCGTTGAGCATAAGGACTTCGTCGAATCCTTCTTTGACTGCTTCGGCAACGGCCCAAACATTGTTGAGCCAGGAGATGCTTTTTACGCCGGCGAGAGGAGAAGCGGCGTGGCGGCCGTTTTCGCGGAGGGCGAGGCGCACGATTTCGCGATGCTCGGGGAGGCCGGCGGTGTAAATGATGAGGTCGACCTGCGGAAGCTTTTCGTCGCTCTGCCAGAAGCCGATTGTATTGTAGACCAGATAGATGCGCGCGCAACCTTCGGTTACTTTGTTGGCGCGAATGACTTCGTGGAGATGGACGCGCACTTTGGCCGCCGTATAGGGCATGGGGAGGTGGGTGAGGCTGGCGTCTTTTTCCAGGCGGCGCCAGTGGCGCTCGTAGGCGAAGGCCTCGCCGCGGGAGATGCGCAGCGTGGTGAAGATCCCCCAGCCGCAAATGAGACCGGCTTGGCCGGGAGAAAGGCGCACTTTCTCTATGGGCAGCAAGCTTTCGTTGTGAAAGACGTTCGGGTGAATCACCTAGGCCTCATGAAAACAACTCGAAACTCTATTCTATTGTAGCCGAAAACCGTATTTTGAGCCGGGAGGAGAGATGCCGCAGGCGTTCAATCAGAGGGAAAACAATGAGGGCGGGCCGAAGCCCGCCCTTATCGTAAGCAGGATTGATGAGTCGTTAGAATTGCAGCTTCAAAGCCAACTGCAATTGCCGTGATGAGCCTGAATCGGCAGTTGGGAAACGCGTGCTCGTGATTGTTGTGAACGACTTGATCGTAGTTGGAGTCCAAGTCGCTGGCAAAACCACGAAGCCATTGCCACCGCCCGGCTGGCCGAAGTTCGGATGGTTGAAGAGATCAAAGGCATCCGCGCGGAACTGCAGGTTGACGGTCTCGGTTATCTTAGTGTTCTTAATCAGTGCCAGATCGAAGTTCGTGAATCCGGGACCATAGTAAACGTTGCGACCCAGATTGCCGAAACTGTTTGCGGCTGGAACGGTAAACGCCGTCACGGCATTGGTGATCCATTGGGCTGGATTCCCGCTGATTTGCACCGGGGCGACCAGATTCGGCCGAATGGTGTTGCCAGCGCCCGTGGTGTTGGCTGTGGCGAGAACGATGTTGAACGGATTGCCGCTTTGCACCACTACGATCGGCGCCAATTTCCAGCCGCTGACGAGACGATTGCCCTTAAACGGCAGCTCGTAGATAGCATTCGCGACAAACCGGTGCCGAGCGTCGAAATCGGAATTCCCGCGGCTGTTGAAGATGTTTGTGCTGTCCTGCACCACGATTCCCTCGTTGTTACGGGAAACTTCGTCGATGGAGTGGGAAAAGGTGTAGGACGCGTTGAACTGCAACCCATGCCCCAAGCGCTGGTTCGCTGAAACCCATAAAGCGTTGTAGTTAGAATTGGAGTTGCTGTCCCGCTGAGTGATTCTATTTGAAAGCGTTTTGCCAGGGAGGAATCGGCTGCTAGCGGAAAGTGCAATGAAAGGCTTGCTGCCAGCCACAAAGCTCCCCAGCACGGCCGGCTGGTTAATATTGCGGTCAACCTCCAGGTGCGTGCCCTTCGATCCGAAATAGCCAATCATGATTCCCATGTTGCGCGTAACCTGCTGCTGGACATTCAGATTCCAGGACTGCACGTTGGCGTTCTTGAAGTTTGGATTTACAACAGCCGGTGAGATATTGGTGGCGTTTTTCGGGTCGTACAAGGCCCCGAGCGTGGCAAGAGACTGAGTCGCGACGGCTATGGGAACAGCGAACGGCGGATTGGAATTCAGCCCAGTAACGATGCCGGTGATCGGCTGGTCTACTTGATATCCGTAGCCAGAGCGCAGAACCGTCTTCCCAGTGTGGAAAACGTCCCACGCAAAGCCAACGCGTGGCTGAAAGTTCTTGTCGTTTTGGCTGTAGGGGTCGCCCACGAGTATGAGCGAATCCGATGCAGGGTCGAATGTCGCGAATCGGCCCATCGCTTCATTGGGCGTCATGTTCCATGCGTAGCGAAGTCCAAGCTCAAGGGTGAAATAGGGCCTGAGTTTGTAGCTGTCCTGAACGAAGAAGTCTAAAGCATTCTGTGTAATCCGGTTGGCTTGTGCTATTCCCACGGTTCTAGCCGACGAGTCCGCCGTGCCAGCGATGAAGTTTGCGGTTGAGGTGAATATCAACTGGCCGGGATCGTTGGCGAAATTGTTATTCCGAAAGTCGCGGAACTCAAAGCCGAACTTCATGGAATGTGCTCGGCGGATGTAATTCAAAGTGTCTCCAACTACTGCGGTAAGGTCTCCGCGTCCTTGGGGGAAGTTACGTTCGGCGCCGAAGAGGAGCCCCGTCTTGTCTTGGATCGAGATCACCGGTATGAACGCCATATTCGGGCCAAGGACTCCTGCCAGTCCCACGGTAGCCGGGTCGGTTGGATTGTTCGGGGAGAAAGTGATGTGGACACGGTTCGCGCCGAGATGAAATTCATTGATCAAGAGAGGGCTGAAAACGTGAGTCTCGCCCAGCGTGAAAACCTGCCGAACACCCACGCGAGTGTCGCCAAAGCCGGGCAGATTGGAACCCTGTGTAGGTTCCAGGCGCTTGTCGTGTTGATTCGCGTAGTAGCCGTGAATCCTGTCCGCTTCGCTGAAATTGTGGCTGATGTCCACCGTACCCTGATCGATATTCACGTTTGCGCTCGCGGAACCAAAAAACGTCGGCGCTCCATTTAGCGTTCCGTTGGCTGCCGGAACGAACTGCAACAGGCCCCGAGCCGAAGGACTGCCCGAAGTCTGGATCTGAGTTCTTTCAGCATCGGTCAAGACGGCACTCGTGGTAGGCAAGCCCTGACGTTGCCTCAGCCCTTCATAACTCAAGAAGAAAAACGTCTTCCCCTTGAAAATGGGTCCGCCAAAATCTCCCCCGAATTGGTTCCGTTTGAGGGTGGCCTGGGGATTGGGGGCGCCGCTCGATGTGAGTATCGGATTGAAGAAATTCCGGGCGTCGAAGTAGTTGTTGCGCAGGTAGTCGTAAGCTTCGCCGTGGAAATGATCGGAACCGGAACGCGTAGCGATGTTCACAATCGAGCCGGAGTTTCTGCCAAACTCCGCGCTATACGTGGAGTTATCGATCTTGAATTCGGAAACGGTGTTGATGGTTGGCTGGAAGGTCACCTGATTCTGAACCATGTCATTCAAATTGACGCCGTTTATCATGAAGTTCACCGCATCTTCGCGGCCACCGGCGGAATTGAATGCAAACGACCCTTGCCCGCGCAAGGGAGCTGTCAGGAACCCGCTCTGAGGAGGAGTCACCGTACCTGGCACGAGCAAAGCCAAATCCACAAAGTGGCGGCCGTTTAGCGGTATCTCCTGAACTACGTTTTTATCAATGACCTGTCCGACGGTCATGGTCGTTGAATCAATGACCGGAACCGTGCTTTCCACGGTCACAACGACGCTTGACACCGCGACATTCAGGCTGAAATTCTGGAGCGTGTTCTGGCTGACTTGCAGGACGACGTCTTTCGCCACTTGGGCTCCGAATCCCGGTTTCTGGACTTGAACTTCGTAGCTGCCTGGCGGCAGCGCCGGTACCTCATATTCGCCTTCGGTATTCGTTTCAGTCGTCCGTTCTATTCCCACGGCCGTGCCCTTGACGACTACTTTTGCCCCGGCGACGGTCGCCCCGGTAGCATCAGTGACCGTGCCTTTCACGCTTGCGGTGACCTGCGCATATACTCCGCATGTGAGGCCGCAAAGCATCAAAACCAGTGCGACAAGACGTAAGTAGAAAGTTCGAGTAATCAAGCAATTTCCCATTGCAACGGTCATGATTCTGTTCCTCCGGGTAGAAATAAAGTGTGAGACCTAATGGAGCCTGTGGCCATGTTTTCGCAATCTCCATGCCAGAATTACATGAAGTAGATCTCCGGTGAAAGGCAGGTATTTCAATAGCTTATGCACGTACCCTCGACGATATGAAGGAATGGGCGCGAGTAATCTACAAAAAATTGAAGTAACTTACTGAATACTGAAGATGATTTACAAATCACCTAGAAGAAAAAGTGATGGATGTGGCGAAGAAATTCTATGGTTTGCAGCTGGCTGGGAGAAACAGCAACTGGCCTTCGTAGATAAGGTCTGCATCGTGGACGGCAGGGTTCGCCTGTGCGATGCAGGACCAGAAAGCGGCGTGGCCGAACTGAGTTTGCGCGACCTTCGAGAGCGTGTCGCCCTTGCGCACGGTGAATTTTGTCGGCGTCCGGAAAGTAGAGACCACCGCCGGCAGGTAAATTTGGGAGCCTGCCACGATGTGGTTGGCGTCAACGATGCCCGGATTAACGGCGAGCAGGTCGCGCCAGCGGAGACCTTTGCCGAGGTTCTGCTGCGCGAGTTTCCAGAGGGAGTCCCCCGGCTTCACCGTCACGACATTTAATTTCGCCGGAGCGGGGGGAGCGATGGGTGCGACCGGCTGCGAAGGCGTTACCCGAATAGGTGGCGGGGCCGGCGGACGCGAAGGCATCGCGGGCGCAGGCGCAGGAGCAGGAGCCGAGAAGAAAACCTTTGGGCGCTCGAAGGGCGAGCGCTTCACCGGCGGCTGGTAAGGAGCGAAGCGCGGCGGAGCAGGTTTCGAAACCGGCGGACGCATCGGCATCACCGGAGGCTTCGGCGAAGCGAGCGCCGGGGCATCGGCAAATGGAAGATGAAACTCCGCGGACTGCTGAAGTTTCTGCGACTGCTTCTGTTTTCGGAAACGGCGAGCGACGTCGCCGAGAGGAGCGTCGCGAGGAGGCGATTGCGCGTCGACAGCTTCCGTGGATTTCTCCGCCGACGGAGGAGCCGGCTGATTTTTCTTCGCCTCCACCTGCGCGCGATCTTCCGGCGTGAGAATCTGAGCGCGCTTTAGCTCCTGCTCGGTGTAGACGTGCTTGGATTTCTTCTGCTTACTCTCTTTTTGGGCGCGTTCCTGACGAGCCGCTTCGGCGACATCCTGAGCGGAGCACTGCAAGGCGCCAAAACCGGCGCAGTATACAAAAAGAAATCCAGGGAAGCACAAGCGAAGGCACCGGCGCGAGAGCCTCACGGCTGCCGAAGGGCCCATCGAGAGGAGCGTGTCGAGATCAGTTCGTAGCATGGCAAACCGACCACGGGGGGAACACCGCTTAACAAAAATTGTACCGAAAAAGGATGCTTTCGGGAACCAAATTTTTTGGGAGTTGCCATCCTGCAGTGCCGGAACCGGAGAAGAAGCCCTCCGATTTTTCGATGCACCGCCTGGCAGTTCATTGTGACTTTCACGAACTTGCTCGGCAGACCCCGCGAATCATTCTCGCGGGGTCTGCTTTGTTTCTCATTTTCAATTGGGGATTGAGGTACGCCTGTTGCGTTATGAGCTACACTCAGGTGAGCCCGCGCGGCCGTCAGTTGCGCTCACGAAGTGCGGCGACGTTTTTACTGGTCGGTTTTGTCACTGCGATGCGGCTCAAGCCACCGAAGAATCTCCTGTTTGCGCGGAAACAACTAGACTTCCGCAGGAGGAATTTTCTTAACGCGATTCCACCAGCTCGGGAACCCCCGCAAGCTTTTCGTATTCTTCTTCGGATAAGCGCAGGGAAGCCGCCGCAACGTTCTGCTCAAGATGTTCGATCGAGGAAGTCCCTGGGATCGGCAGCATGACGGGAGATCGCCGCAGGAGCCAAGCCAGCGCTACCTGCATGGGGCTGGCATGGCGTGCCTGCGCGATTTGGTTAAGCACGTCGCCGGCAACTTTGCCTGCTCCCAGTGGGAACCAAGGAATAAAGACAATTCCATTGCGGTCACAATACTCCACCACGTGGTCCCATTCGCGGTCGGCAAAGCTATAGCGGTTTTGCACACTGACGATTGGGACGATTTTGCGTGCTCGGTCGATGTGCTCTTGCGTGACGTTGGACAACGCGACCAGGCGGATCTTGCCTTCGTTTCGCAACTGAGCCAGAGTTTCCACCGAGGCCTCAAATGAAATGACGGGGTCTGGAACGTGCAGCTGATAAACGTCGATGCGGTCCAGGCGCAGTCTGTTGAGGCTTCCCTCAACCGCCTTGCGAAGGTGCGAGGGAGATGCATCGTGGGTCCACTGATTCGGGCCGGGACGGTTCCAGCCTCCCTTGGTGGCAATTACAAGGCCAGCCGGGTAAGGAAACAACGCTTCAGCAATCAATTCCTCGTTTACGTGTGGGCCGTAGGAATCCGCGGTATCGATGAAATTGATATCAAGCTCCACGGCGCGGCGAAGAACCGCTAACGCCCGTTTGCGATCTTTTGGCGGTCCCCAGATGCCTTCGCCGGTAAGGCGCATGGCCCCGAAGCCGAAACCATGCACAGAAATTTTCCCGCCAAGCGAAACATCCCCAGCCACACTTGCAGAAAGCTGTTTCTTATTCACGAATGTCCTCCAAGGTTCTTCCTTTAGCGTTATCCCATGCTGACGCTCACGGCTCTGCCCTTCCATCGCCAGCGCCCGCAATCCTTCGGGGTGCAAGCCGGATTCCACTTCCGCAGAGGGGCGAACCGAAAACACACATGTTCTGTGGAATGAACGTCGTGGAGGAGATACCGGAGACTGAACGTGGCGGGATGCGAGAGGGTGAAACTGTGTCAGGTGTTCGCATCCGGACACTGTGTCGTCATTAGGTCATTACGCCGCGCGGTTGGCACGCGTCCCATGGAAAGCGAACTAAGATTAAGTTAAGTCAAGTTAAGACAAGTAAGATACGGAGCACGACCGTAGTATCTATGGCCTCGAATCCGTCCAATCCGCAACCGCGTTCCGGCGATGTCCCGCACGGCCACGCGACGTAGTCCCAAACCCTGTCAGTTACACGAATTTGGTTTCTATTTCGGCGAAGAAGGCTCTAAATAGAAGGAAGAAATCTGTTTCAGTCAGTTTGATTTCATCTCCGACCTGAAGCTTCAAGATGGATTTTGCTGGACTGAACTTGATCGTCAAATCCCAGGCGCTGCGAGGATTCGGTGATGTGTTGTGAATCGAGCCGCCAGATGCGGTGACCATTCTGCTTCCGATAACGGCGTTCTGGGGATGCGCGACGTCTGACTCCCTGGAAGTACGCTCGTGCGAGATGCTAGGTTCGTTTCAAACTGAACCATCAGCACTGATTTAAGTCCGGGTGATTTTCGGGTGATTTAAGTCCGGTTGACAACAACGGATAGGTACTTTAAGATTGATGATTGTCTCTACAGGGAAAGGTGTGACTGAGTGCAATGAGGACGTACGTAGCCAAGGGTGAGGAAGCCGAAGCGCTGAAGGTGGGCGCGAACTGGTTTGTGGTGGACGCGACGAACGTGGTGCTGGGGCGCCTGGCTACCAAGGTCGCGCGCATGCTGATCGGCAAAGACAAGCCGAGCTTTACGCCCTACCTGGATTCGGGCGACCACGTGGTCGTGATTAATGCGGACAAGGTTCGCATGACCGGCAACAAGGTCGAGCAGAAAATTTATTATTCGCACAGCGGGTATCCGGGCGGGCTGAAAGAAGTGCCGGCGAAGAGAGTGCGCGAAACGAAGCCGGAATGGATGGTACGCGAGGCGGTTCTCGGCATGCTGCCGAAGAACAAGCTGCGCGCGCGGCGCGCGAAGAAGCTGCGCGTGTACCGTGATGCGGCGGGTTTGGCGCGGCACGCGGGGCAGAAGCCGCAGGCGGTTGCGGTCTAAAAAGATTTTGTGGGCGCCGGGATTTATCGCGGCGAATTTTCCGCACGTTGGTGTTCCTTCTAAGTGGTGCCTTAGCAGGGAGCAATCCGAGCGTGGAGTTTTGAGACTGCGTGGAGCAGTCTCGTCTGTTAAGGTTTCGAGGAGGAACGTTGAGTACTACTGGTACGCCCATTGTGGGCACGCAAACTTGGTTTTTGGGAACGGGGCGGCGCAAGGAATCGGTGGCGCGCGTGTTCCTGCGTCCGGGTTCGGGAAAGTTCACGGTGAACGGCCGCACGGTCGAGCAGTATTTTCCGAATCACGCGTGGAAGCATGATGCGATCGAGCCGCTGAAGTTCACGAATATCGCCGACCAGGTAGACGTGGTGGTGACGGCGCATGGCGGCGGAGTGGGCGGACAAGCGGGAGCGGTGCGCATGGGATTGTCGCGGGCGATTTCGCGATTCAATCCGGAGCTGCGGCCGGCGCTGCGGAAAAATGGATTTTTGACGCGCGATTCGAGAATGAAGGAACGCAAGAAGTACGGACAAAAGGGCGCGCGCAAGCGCTTCCAGTTCACGAAGCGCTAGTTTTTGCGGCCCCCCGACCCAGTCGGGGGGCCACACCGAGCTCCAGCGGGTTGACGCAAGTTGGCCCGCTGAGATCACGGCCGGCAAGGAGCCGGCAAGAGGCTGTTCTGTGGCGACGCGAGTCGCCACCGCAAACAGCTATCCTATTAGGAGGAAACTTGGCAGTAGAAATTACCATGAAAGAGTTGCTGGAGGCCGGAGTTCACTTCGGTCACCAGACGCGGCGATGGAACCCGAAAATGAAGGAGTACATTTTCGGCGAACGCAACGGCATCCACATTATCGATCTTCAGAAAACCCTCAAAATGTTCCGCGAAGCGAGCCGCTTCGTGAGCGAACTCGCCGGGCAAGGCAGGGCCGTTCTGTTCGTGGGCACCAAACGCCAGGCGCAGGAAGCGGTCGCCGAAGAGTCCAAACGCTGCGGTGCGTTTTTCGTGAACCACCGGTGGCTGGGCGGCACGCTGACGAACTGGGCGACGCTGCAGAAATCCATCAAGCGGCTGAAGCTGCTGAAGGCCATGAACGAAGATGGCCGCATCAAAGAGCTTTCCAAGAAAGAACAAGCGCGGCTGGACCGCGAAATGAAGCACCTGTTTCAGAATCTCGAAGGCATCGAGAACATGACGCAGTTGCCGGATGCCATGTTCGTGATCGATTCCAACGCGGAAGAGATTGCCGTGAAGGAAGCGCGGCGCATGGGCGTGCCGGTGGTTTCGGTTGTGGATACGAATTGCGATCCAGACGTGGTGGACTGGATCATTCCCGGGAACGATGACGCGTTGCGCGCCATCCGCCTGTTCACGACGAAGATTGCGGATTCCGTGCTCGAAGGCCACAACGCCTACCAGCAGTCGCAGGTGGCGGAACAGAAATCCGCCGAAGATCAGGCCCTGGTGGACGGCGTCGAGTACGTCGATACGAGCGCGTACGAACAGTACGAGAAGCAGGAAGGCGATTTCGTGGAGGGTGTTGTGGAAACTCCCGTGGAGCCTGCTGAGGCTGCCGAAGCCACTGTTCCTCCCGACGACGAAAAGCGCTAGACAAATTGGGCGGGTGGGAATTTCGTGAGGCCCGCCCCGAGCCGCTCGGGGCGGGCCATTTCACAGATAAGGGCGTTAGCCGAGAGATTTCAAAAGAGCGAAGAGAAAAAAAGATGAGTACACAACAGCCAGCCGTGCAAATCCCAGCACAACTCGTGAAAGAATTGCGCGAGCGGACCAACGCGGGATTCAGTGACTGCCGCGCGGCGCTCGTGGAAGCGGGCGGCGACATCGAGAAAGCCATCGCGATTCTGCGAAAAAAAGGACAGGCTGCGGCCGCAAAAAAAGCCATGCGCGAAGCTAGCGAAGGGCTCGTGGGCAGCTACATCCACGCCGGTGGAAAAATCGGCGTGCTGGTGGAGCTGAACTGCGAGTCTGACTTCGTGGCGCGTACGGAAGCCTTCCAGCAGCTTTCGCATGATATCGCGATGCACATCGCGGCGCTGGATCCGCGGTATGTGCGGCGCGAAGAAGTGACGCCGGAGATGCTCGAAAAAGAACGCGACATCTACAAGGCCCAGGCGCTGGCGACGGGCAAGCCGGAGGCAGTCGTCGAAAAAATCGTCAACGGGAAAATGGAAAAGTTCTACGAGGAAAATTGCCTCTACGAACAGCACTACATCAAGGACGAGAGCGTGACAATCCGCGAGATGATTGAACAGGCGATCGCCAAGCTGGGCGAAAACATTTCGATCCGGCGCTTCGTGCGGTTCAAGGTCGGGGAAGTCAGCGGCGAGGCGACGGGGCCGGAAACGGCGCCGTCGCCGGGCAAGGCGTAATTTAAAGACCATCTGAAACAAACCCTGAGCGCTCCGACGTGGTCGGAGCGCTTTTTTTTGGAGTGCGGGAGCTTGCTCCCGCTTTCGCTATTGCTCGTACCGGCGCCGGCTCGCTACGCACAGTACCTTGTTTTTCATGGCGCCACAGAATCGCCACTTTGCGCGCTTGTTATAAACGAGGGCGGCCGGAAAAGCGGGGGCAAGCTCCCGCACTCCAAATGTGCGGGGGCGGAGATAGTTTGTTACAATTCCCGGGATTTTAAATTGCGCGAACGGAGACTCATGGCAGCGACGAAGAAAGCTGGTAAGAAGGCCGTGAAAAAAAACAAGCCGGCATACCGGAGGATCTTGCTGAAGCTCTCCGGAGAGGCGTTTCAGGGGCCGCAGGGATTCGGCATCCACGGCGAAACGATTCAGGCCATCGCGCGCGAACTCAAAGACGTGCACCAACTGGGCGTCCAAACGGCGGTCATGGTCGGCGGCGGGAATATCTTCCGCGGTGCCAGGCAGAAGGGTTTTGAGATCGACCGAGCGACCGGCGACTACATGGGCATGCTCGCGACGGTCATCAACGCGCTGGCGCTGCAGGATGCACTCGAAAAGGAAGGCGTGTTTACGCGCGTGCTGAGCGCCATCGAAATGAAAGAGGTTTCCGAGCCGTTTATCCGGCGGCGCGCGGTGCGCCACTTGGAAAAGGATCGCGTGGTTATTTTTGCGGCGGGGACGGGGAATCCCTATTTTTCGACGGACACCGCGGCGGCGCTGCGCGCGATGGAGATCAAGGCGGACGTGATCCTGAAGGCCACGCGCGTGGACGGAGTTTACGACGCCGATCCGGAACAGATTCCGGACGCGAAATTTTTTGCCGCGATTTCTTATCGCGAGGTGTTGAACCAGAACCTGAAGGTGATGGACTCGACGGCGATTTCGTTGTGCATGGACAACGGCATGCCGATCGTGGTGTTCAACATGAACCGGGCGGGGAACATCAAACGGGTGGTGCTCGGCGAGCGCGTGGGCTCGAAGGTGACGCCGGCTTAGAGCAGGTGTTAGTTGTAAGTTTTAAGATGTAAGTAAAAATCGGAAACCAATTCCAGAATCAGGGCCGTTCCTTAGCATCTTTTGACGTTGCAACTCTCAGAAACAAAAACCAAGAACTTAGGACTAAGGACTCAGAACTAATAACTAAGGACTTCGAATATGACAACGAAAGAAGCGATTGCCGCGGGTAAGACGCGGATGGAAAAGGCTGTCGAGGATTTTCGCAAGGAACTGGGAACGCTGCGCACGGGGCGCGCGAATGCTTCGATCCTGGACGCCATCCGCGTGGATTATCACGGGACGCCCATGCCGGTGAATCAACTCGGCACGGTGACGGTGCCGGAGGCGACGCTGCTGGTAATTTCGCCGTGGGACCCGAGCGTGGTGCCGTTGATTGACAAAGCCATCCGGACCTCGGACCTCGGGCTGAATCCGACAAACGACGGCAAAGTGGTGCGGGTGCCGATGCCGTCGCCGACAGAAGAGCGCCGGAAGGATATCGTGAAGCACTTGCACAAGGTGCTGGAGAATCACCGCACGGCGGTGCGCAACATCCGGCGCGACGTCAAGGAAACGATCGACAAGCTGGAAAAGGACAAAAAGATCAGCCAGGACGAACAGAAGCGGGCGCTGGACGAGATGGAAAAGATTTCGCACGCGGAGACCAAGAAGATCGAGGATTTGTCCGCTGCCAAAGAAAAGGAAATTCTCGAGCTCAAGTAGTTGCCAGCTGTTGGTTTTATGTTCTTAGTCGAGAGCAAGATACGAGATGGATAGACACTCCCCCTGTTTTTCATAAGTGTTCATTCTAAAGGGACTTATATTGCACTAAAAATGTGCAATTCGTAAGTGTTCATTCTAAAGGGTTTTAAGCTGTTTAGAATGAACACTTCTACGGCCTCTGTAAGTGTTGATTCTAAAGGGACTTATATTGCACAAAAACAGTGCAACTGTCTTGTCTGTTTGCCGTGGGGGATGAACCCTGGACCGAGGCTACGGGATTAGCGACACGAAGCTGCAATCTGTCAAGAGAAAAGCCTGCGACTATCAAAGCTCTTTAAAAATGTCCCCTTTTTTAGCTCGATAAAATGTCCTCTCGGGGGGATGGGAAGGGTTTGGCGCGGCGGGCGCTGGAGCTGTGGTCGGTGGCGTCACCGACCAGGGCAGGGCAAACAGGAACGGGCGGCCTCGGAAGGCCGCCCCTACATGAGCTTCAAGGCTTGGGGGTTGACGAGGGATGGGTGGGCGACGCGACCGGATTGGCGTTGGGCGAGAGGGACGATTCGCGGTCGAGGGTGAAGTCCTGGACTTGGTCGTTTTGAACGACGCGAAGGAAGGCGTTGTAATCGGCGGCGCGGTCCGCGGGAACTTGCCTCAGCAGAAAGTTGATATGGCGCGAGGCCGTGATGGTCAGTCCTTTCGCGGAGTACTGCGAGGCGAAGGTGGCGTAGTCGCGCTGGACGGAGGTGCCGGTGGGGATGCGAGGGGTTGTTCCCGGCGGGAGATGCAGAGTCATCTGGGTCTCGACTTCCAGCGGCGTACCGAGTTCGATGGGGGAGGTGGCGGAGCCTGGGGCGGGTTTCGCCGGCGGATCGGGCAAGCCTAATTGCGGAAGCAGCGCGGGGATGCGCACCGGCTTCTTCGACCAATCCACAAATTTGGGCTGGGTGATCTCGTAATCGACCGTGAAAGACTCGTGCGTGGCGTAAGGATCGGACGCATTGACGTTGGTCACCTGCCCGCGGAAGCCGTCGGAGAGGGAGAGAAGTTGCGCCAGTTCCTTCCATTTGTCTTTGGGCGATTGGTGAAAGGCGACGCGGAGGAGCAGTTCATTGTCACCGCGCATAGTGTATTTGACTTTAGCCGCGAGATTGCCGTCCAAGGCGAGCGACGCATCCACTTCTACTCTCTGATGGGCAGCAAACGGTAGTTTTCTGTTGAGTGGTTGCCACTCATGCCCTGTCGAATTCATGGCAAAGAAGGCGCGATTCAATACAAATGCGCACTTCTGAGGTACGGAAGAGATCATGCCAAACGGAGCGACCTCAAGGCTCGGATCGAGCCAAAAGCGGGAATTGCCATCACTCACCGCAATCAGCAGGTGCTTGAACACAGAAGGCCGAGGTACGCCCGCCGCGTCACAGTAGCCTGTCAGGGCCGCTCCCGCGCCCAGCTTTAATGCCGCGCCGAGCGCGGCGAAGAGAACGAACTTGTCTTCCGGAGTCGCGTAGCCATCTGCGAGCACGTCGTTTGCTGGTCTCGCTGCAAACCCCGTTGAACCGAGCGGGAGATCAATTGTGGTGATCTTCTGGGAGACAAAGTCGTAGATGGCTTCCAGCCTGCCCTTATTGGTTTCCGCGGCTTTTGTAAGCTCAAGCGCTTTCCGAGCAATTTCTGGAGCAACCGTACGTTTTCGAAAAAGCTCCTGTGTCGATTCTTCGTAGATGCCGATTTTTCCGAGCGGTTTTGCACCCGGCCTGAGGAGTTCGTCGAGCCGAACGGAAAGGTGTTCCCACCCTTCTGTCGAGAGTGCAACATCGGGTTCACTTTCCTGTGATTCCTTGGCCTGGGTTTGAAACCTGGTGGTAGCGTCCAGGGGCATCCGCTCCCAGCGATAGGTAATGCGCGCAGCCTCGCCATCGCCAAGTTTGTCTGTGGAAACTGCCCGCGTAGCGGGATTGATCCGGATTTCAGGTTTACGCGAAGCCGGAAGATCGAGTTCGAAGATTTCTTGGGAGACGACGCCAGTGCGGTCAAAGGAGTGGTCGAGCCAGAAGTCGGGGGCGAGGGGATGGTGCGATGTGTTGGTGATGACGCGGTATTCGAGGTTGTCGCCGGGAGCGAGGCCGAGGATGCGGATGGACTTGACGCGGACATCGTGGTAGGCAGGGGCGTTGATGACGGCGGGATTGGGGTGGTCGGTGATGGCGCTGGGGAGAATGTCGGCGGTGCCGCCGCTGGGATGCGTAATGTGGACGAGGGGAATTTCGACGGATTCGAAAGAGCGGTTGTATTCGAAGTTCAGGCGAGCGAACTGGCGAACGCCAAGTTCGTTGTTGATGTGCACGCGAGTGTGGACTTCCTTGCGGCTATCGCCGTTGGCTTCGAAGTGGTAGCGGGATTCGAGCAGCTCAATTTGGGCGGGGTTCTCTGTTTTCTCCGGGGTAACGGCTTTTTCAACGCTTTTCTCGGCGGGTTTTTCCGCCAGCTTCGGAGAAACCTCTTGCGCGAGAGAGACGCGTACCCAAGGGGCGGCCAAGAGCACTAACGCGACCGCAGGCCGCAAGCAAGTGGGGACAATGCAGGGAAGTTTCAAGGAGTCCTCGAAGACAGTGTAGAGGCAGAGCCGGACTCGGTAAAGCCGAGGATGTGGCGGAGTTGCAGCCGCGACAAGAGTGGAACGGCCGCCTGAAACGGATTGGGAGCGGGGGCGTCTGACAGCGTGGTAAAGTTTTTGTGCGCCAAAGGGCGCAGGGAGCGAACTGATGCGACGGGTCTTGGCGGGAGTGGGGTTGGTGGCACTGGCGTTTTCTTTGGGTGGAGCGTGGACGGCGCGGGCAGACAATCGGCCGGCGCCGAAAGGGCCGGATGAGGACGGAACGAAGCCGGCGCTCGTCAAGATTGCGGGCGAAGGGATGATGGATTCGCACGCGTTTCAGTACCTCACGGAATTGAGCGATGACATTGGCGCTCGCGTGACGGGAACGCCCGCGGAGAGAAAAGCCGAAGAGTGGGGCGTGGCCAAGATGAAAGCCATCGGCCTCGAAAATGTGCACAAGGAAAAATACCAACTTTGGCGCGGATGGACGCGCGGCACGGCGCAAGGGGAATTGCTGGAGCCGATTCGAAGGCCGCTGCATGTGGATGCGATGGGCTGGACGGGATCGACGCCGACTGGGGGCGCGGAAGGCGAGGTGCTACCAGTGAATCTCTTCGAGATCGATGAAGAGGTCAAGAACACGTCGCGACTTTCCGGGAAGATTGTGATGGTGGTCATGCACGGCGAACCAAAGAAAAGTGGGGATCTCCTGTTTGCCATCTTCGGAGATTTCCTGAAGGCCGCCGGCAAAGCAGGAGCGGTCGCGGTGATCGCGGGCCAGGGGGGAGCGAAGGCCTCCGGGATGAACCTTACGCACACGGGGATTCTCGGCTTCGACGCCGATTTTGCCATACCGGTGTTGTCGATGACCGCCGAGGATCAGGGGCAGCTAGAACGGTACGTGGAGAGCGGGAAAAAGGTGCGGGTGCGCTTCAACGTGCAAAACACATTTTCAAACGGGCCGGTGGAAGCGGCGAATGTGGTGGGAGAGATTCGCGGGCGCGAGAACGCGGAGCAGGTGCTAGTCGTCGGAGCGCACCTGGATTCCTGGGATCTTTCGGAGGGAGCCACGGACAACGGCACAGGCTCGGCGAGCGTGCTGGCCTCCGCGGAAGCGATTGTGCGCTCCGGCAACAGACCGCGGCGAACAATCCGTTTCGTATTGTTCACGGGCGAGGAGGAGGGGCTCGACGGTTCGTTTGCCTACATGAAGCAACATCAATCGGAGATGGCCAATCATTTGGGAGACTTGGTGCTGGATGAAGGGCAGGGGCCGGTGAAGGAGTTCATGCTGGGAGGCCGCGACGATCTGGTGGCGAGCTTCCGGCCATTCGCGCAGTCGCTTTCGTCGATTCGTAACATTCCCGTGAACGACAAGGTTGAAAACGGGACCGACACGCTGCCTTTCTCAATGGCCGGTTTGCCGGGAATCAACATGGATCAGGATTCGCCGGATTACAAATACACGCACCACTCGCCGGCCGACGCGCTGGAAGCGGTAAAGCCGGAAGTGCTGGCGCAAAACGCCACGCTGATGGCCCTCACGGCGTATTGGATCGCGGACCGGCCGGAGCGCTTTGCTTCGCCATGGCCTGCGGAAAAGACCGCGAAGATGCTGCGAGCGCAGCAGCAGTACGAGATGCTGAAGGCATTTGGGCTGTGGAAGTTCGGTGACTTAGGGGCAGAGGGGAAGGGCCGGAACGATCCCCCGCAAAATTAGCGAAATGAGGGGTCAGGTGAGGGATCTGGCGGCGGGCAACTCGCTTGGTTTCCGGTTGCGTTCTAATAACTATAGATATATCAATAGCTTAGAGTGCAGAAGAGAGACCTTTAAGAGGTACAGGTTTACTTCCGAGCTCCACGGCAAGGGGGTCGGGTGCCAGCCGGGATGAGCCGAGTATGGTAAACTCACTGGGTAAGGTCGGCAGGTCGAACAGCCAAGGGGCAAAGCAGGGGCCAAAGCCCCTGAACTGGGCAAAGTTTTCCACTGCTGTGTATCGAAAAATTTGACAGGACGAGTTTTCTTGCCTATACTTCGGTGTTTGTCAGGGAAGCTTTTACCCTGAGTGGGGCGGCTCCAGCTTGTTCGGAGTCGTTGAGTTGGAAGGGAAATATCTTCGGTCCCGGAACAAAGTAAGACGGAATGGGACAGAAGAGCGGCCGGAATGGGGCGCCAGCCCCGCAAAGCCGAGTAAGCCTCTCCGAACTGAAGCCAAGAGAGTAGTTC
>WNFP01001027.1_pt1 | contig 21801 bp, 20 predicted proteins | sample 5400201 | NCBI WGS metagenome assembly WNFP01 (sample SAMN13153355, study PRJNA577476) | soil metagenome | isolation source: 115 cm saprolite under Madrone tree | place: USA:California | collected 2016-06-14
GAAGCACTCAAGGCGCCCGGGGCGCTCGACGCCTATCGCGCCGCCGTCGCGAGCGCGGAGGGTCGAAGCGGGCCCCAGTTCCCCACGGAGTCCTCGCGGCTCCGCGCCATCACCGTCGAGCGGCTCGGCCGCGACGCGCAGATCTCTCCGGCCCGCTACCGCCTCGCGCTCGCCCAGCGCCTCACCGACCTGCAGCAGTGGGCGCCCGCCCTGGCCGAGTGGGAGCGCGCGCGCGCCGAGTCGCCTCTCGACGCCCAGGGCGAGTTCTCGCGCGGCCTCGCCCTCGAGGCGACCGGCGATCGCGCGCGCGCCCTCGACGCCTTCCGCCAGTCCGCCGCGCTCGAGCCGGCGCGCACGGCCTTTCGCGCCCACCTCGCCGCACGCCTATGGCAAGATGACCTGTACATGCAGGCCATCGCCGAGTGGCAGAAGATCGCCGCCCAGGAGCCCGCCAACCTGGAGGCCCGCCTCGCGCTGGCCCGCGCCTATCTCAGGACGGGCGACCGCAGCCGCGCGATCGGCGAATACCGGCGCGTCCTTGCCCTCGCCCCCGGCCACCCGGAGGCGCGCCAAGCCGTAGCGCGCTTGAGCGGCCTCCCATGACGGCGACAGCGCACAGCCCGTCCTGCACGGTCGTCATCTGCACGCGCGACCGGCCGGAGCTGTTGGATCGCTGCCTGGACGCGGTGATGCGCCTGCACTATCCGCGATTCAACGTCCTCGTGGTTGACAACGCACCGACGACGACCGACAGCCGCGACGTCTCCAAGCGCTGGAACGTCCGATACGTGCTGGAGCCGACACCCGGGCTCAGCCGCGCAAGGAACCGCGGGGCCCGCTCGACCGGCACGGAGATCGTCGCATACCTCGATGACGACTCCGTCCCGGAAATCGACTGGTTGACCTGCCTGGCACCAGCATTTACCACGCCGACGGTGATGGCGGCGGCAGGACGGATACTTCCGATCATCGAGGGAAGCGGGAACGGACGGCCCGCGCGCTGGAGGGGAAGCCTCGATCGCGGAAGCGCCCAACGCGCCGTGACGCGCGCTCACCCCTTGTGGTTCGAGCTGGCCAACTTTGGCGGGCTCGGTAGCGGTGGCAACATGGCCTTTCGCCGCGACGCATTCGAGGTGTGGCCGGGTTTTGACGAGCGTCTGGGCCTGGGTGCGCCGATTCCCTGCGGCGAGGACTATCACGCTTTCTTCTCCCTGATCGAGCGCGGATACGAGGTTCTCTACGTCCCCGACGCCGTGGTGCGTCACCCAGACCGGCCGGACATCGAGCGACGACGTGCGCAACACGTCACAGACGTGGCGGCCTCGGCGGGATACGTGACGCTGCTGCTCGTGGAGAAGCCGGCGTATCGCAGACGGCTGATTCGTTATGTCATCGAATGGCTCGTGGGGACGCCCCGTCCCTGGCGCGCGCCGGTCGAGGCGCCCTCGCTGCACGCCGTGCCAAGGTGGCAGTTCGCGCTGGCGCGGCTGTCGGGCGTGCTCCTCTACGTCCGCTGCCGGCTCTTGCCCCTACGCTAGTCGGCGAAGCACTCGGGCGAAGGTCTCGCCGTCCCAGTTGTGCGCTTGGATGCGTGGCAGCCCGAATCGGTCGACGCCCGGCCAGACTCCGCCGGGGAAGGCGGCGCAGGCCGCGGCAAATCCGGCGTCTCGGACCAGCATCTCGCTCATCCGTGTGTAATCGGACCGATGCCCGTGTGGATACGCGAACTGGATGACCGGACGGCCCGCTATTGCCTCGAGCCGCTTCTTGCTGCCCTCGATCTCCGCCCGCTGACGAGACGTGGGCAGCCATGCCAGGGTCGGATGGGTCTCTGTGTGCGCGCCGACCTCGACCAGCTCGCCCGCGGCGAACTGGCGCACGTCATCCTCCGACAGCGGGCGGCGGCCCGGTCGCGGCATCGCAGGGACGCCCGCCCAACCACACAACTCGTCCACCAGCGCGCGGCGTTCCGAATCGGGGAGCGGGCGCAGCCAACTGTAGAGGGACGCGAATGCGCGGCGGTGCCGCGGCGCCCCAGGCACCGCGTTCGCGAACGTCCACTCACGATGTGCGCGGCTGGTCCGAAGAACGAGCGTCTCCGGAAGCTGCCGGGGCTCGAACAGCGCGCGCTCGAGCGCGTCCCACCAGAATTCACGACCGCTCCCGATATATCCGGACGTGAGGAAGGCGGTGGCCGGGATGCCGAGCCGCTCGAGAATCGGCCGAGCCGTCCGAAGGGACTCCGCATAGCCGTCGTCGAAGGTGACCGCGACCAAGGTCCGTGCCGGCCGGGCATGATCGAGCGCCGCGAGCAGCCGGCCCATCGGCACCGGCTGCGCCGCATGCCGCAGCACCTCCATCTGCTCAGCGAACCGGGCGGGTGTGACAGCCAAGCCCCACGGATCCTGCGCACCTTCGCCCACACGGTGATAGAGGAGGATGACCGCCCAAGGCGGCGAGCCATGGCGGATCCGGCGGGCTGCCGACCGCAATCGTCGCGCAATGCCCAGAGTCAGGTGCGCGTCTCCCCGCGCCAGGCCCCTCTGAAGGCGCCTGCGGAACGACGCGCGACCCGGACAACGGCGGCAGGATGGCGAAGACCGTAGCGGAGCGGGTGACGGTATCGCTCGAGCGCGGCCCGGAGCGCCCGCCAGACGCGGCGATCGGTGATCCCGCCCCGCCTCAGGTAGGCCTCGAACCATTCCAGGAAATAGCGGCGAAGCCGATGGTCCTGGCCGGTCCGGACGGCCACCGCGCAGCAGGAGCCCTCGTGCTTCCGGTATCGCGACCAGCATCGATCCGAAACGAACACCGGCTCCGCCAAATGAATCTTCACGAGGAACGCCTGGTCCTCGTACATGCTCGGAAAGCCGTCCTCGAAGCGACCCACACGATCGAGCGCGCCGCGCCGGACCATCAGGCTCCCGAGGCATGGGGCGGACGCCGAGCCAAGCGGATCACAATGGAGCAGCATGGAGGGGGGCGCAAACAGCGTATGCGGCGTGACGCCCAAAGTCGACTCGACGTCTCGCCGGGCATCGGCGACACGGCCAGTCCAGCTCCACCAGTACAGGCTCGACCCGTAGACCATGGCGGCCGCTGGTTGCTGATCGAGGATCTCCACCTGTTCGGCGAGCGCGCCGGGCAGCAGCACGTCGTCCGAATCAAGGAAGAGGACGAACTCGCCGCGCGCATGCGTGATCCCCGCGTTGCGAGAGGCGCTCATGCCCAGGTTCCGGTGATCTGAATGCTCGATGTAGCGCAGGCGGCCGGGGTGCCGGGAGGCGTAGTCCCGGGCGACGGCCGTGCTCCTGTCGTGCGAGCCGTCATCGACCAGCAGGAGCTCCCAGCTGTCGTACGTCTGGGCGAGCACGCTCTCGATGGCCTCGTGGATGAACCGCTCGGCGTTCAGGAAGATCGTGACGACGGACACGCGCGGAGACGTGGACGTCATCCCGATCGCTCCGGCTTCACGGCGCGCACGCACAGCGAAAGCTCGTAGTCCGGGTCCACGTATTCGAGCTCGCCCTTGGTCAGCTCCTCCGCGGCCAGCCCGTGCAGGAAGGCGGTCGCGGCAAGTACGTTGCCCGCGACGGTGACCTCCACGCGCTCCATCGGGAACGCCTCCTCGAAGAGCCGGCGAATCGAGCGGCTGGTGAAGCGCCAGTAGTCGCCCCAACGGTCCATGTCGTACCGGCAGATCTGGTGGGCGACCCCGGGAACCGTCGCCAGCACGACTCCGCCGGGCCTCAGCGCGCGCTGAAGGGTGCGCACGGCCGCGCGCACGTCGTAGATCAGCAGGAGAGTCTGAGTGCAGATGATGCAATCGAAGGCGCCGGAGGGGATGTGATCGCCAACGGCCAAGTCGTCGACGATGGTGGCGGCCGGGTTGGCCGGGTTCAGATCCAGGACGTCGCTGCGGGTGACGCGGCCGTCGCCGAACCGCCGCGTATAGGTCGCGTCGACGATCTCGAGCACCCGCCCGCGCACATCGCTGCCGTGCTTCGCGAGGAACCGCTCGATGTAGTAGCGGTCGATCGGCTGGCCGCGATCATACCCCCAGTCGCGGCTGAGGGGCGTTACGCGCCGAAGCCTGTCGAAGCTCCGCACCCGCCACAATGGGAGCAGCCGGGCCCGCCACCTCCGCCTCGCCTCGCGGAGCGGCCGCCGCAGCGGTTCCGGAAGCAGCCGTTTCACGGTCTGGACGAGCATCAGCCCTTGACTCTACCCCAACCCATCAGGAGAGCGATAGGGCGCGGCTAAGCGCCGTCGAGCGCCAGACAGCGCTCCGCCGCCTCCTCGCCCGATCGCACACAGTCAGAGATGCCGACGCCGCGGTAGGCGCCACCTACCAGCGCAAGCCCCGGGTGACGCGTGAGGCACACCTCGATGGCCTCCACGCGCGCCAGGTGCCCCACCTGGTACTGCGGCATCGCCTTCGGGTAGCGGCTCACGCGCGAGAAGAGCGGCGGCGCCTTCACTCCGAGCAGCTCACCCAGCTCGGCGCGCGCCACGCCCGTCAGCGTCTCGTCGTCACCCCCGAGGATGCCCTCGTTCAGCGCGCCACCCATGAACACGCGGAGCAGGGCGAAGCCGTCGGGGGCGCGGCCCGGGTACTTCACGCTCGAAAACGTGCACGCGATGATGGGGCGGCGCTCGATCTGCGGCACGACGAAGCCGAAGCCGTCCAACGGGTGCGGGATGTCGGCGCGCCGCCATGCGAGCGTCACCGTCGCCGACGATGCGTACGGGATGCCGTCGAGGAGGAGCGCGAGTGAGGGATCCGTGTAGCGAAGCATGTGTCCCGCCTGGTGCGATTCGGTGGCGATGATGACCGCGTCCGCCGAAGCCGCAGGGCCGTCCCGCAGTCCGATCCGCCACGCCGGCCCCTCGCGCGTGACGTCGGTGACGCGCGACTTGAGCCTGATCGCGTCTTGGGGTAGCCGTGCGGCCAGCGCGCGGATCAACTCCTCCATCCCGTCTGCAAACGTCACGAAGAGCGACCACCGGGCCCCGCTCGCTCCCGCCGCCTCCGCGGGCGCCCGCCGCGCGCCACGCCAGAGGCCGAGGATGAGGCTCCGCTCCTTGCGCTCGAGCTCCTGGAAGCGCGGCATGGTGGCGGCGAGCGAGAGCGTGTCGGGATCCGCGGTGTAGATCCCGGCCACGAGCGGCTGGGCAACCCGCTCGAGCGCTTCCTTGCCGAGCCTGCGGGAGACGAATCGCCCCAGGCTCTCGTCTGGGTCGTCGCCGCGCGGCAGCACGAGGTCCATTGCCATCCTGAGCTTGCCGGGCCAGGAAAAGAGTCCCGAGCGGATGAACGGGCCGAGCCGCGTCGGCGCGAGGAGCTGGAAGCCGTCGGGCAGCGGGTGGAGGCGCCCGCGGAAGGCGACGTAGGTGCGGCGGTAGCGGTCGTCGGTGCGCACGAGCCCGTGCTCGATGCCGAGCCGCCTGCAGAGCGCGAGGGCCCACGGCTTCTCGGACAGGAAGGAGTCCGGGCCACACTCGACCAGGAAACCTTCGTAGCGATCCGTCTGGATGGTGCCGCCCAGCCGGTCGCCCGCCTCGAAGAGCGTCAGCTCGAGCGGCAAGCCGCGCTCGCGGCTGAGCTCGACGGCGCGATGCGCGGCGGCCAGCCCCGCGATGCCGCCTCCGACGACGGCCAGCTTCACCGCGGCCCCCGTGCGACGAGGTCCGCGAGCATGGCGATGAAGGCGGGGTGATCGTTGGCGGCTTGCGCCCGGTGAAAGCGCACGCCCGCCTCGGCCGCGACCGCGCGCGCCTCGACGTCCAGATCGTAGAGGACTTCGACGTGGTCGCACACGAAGCCGATCGGGACCACAACGACGTCCTCGACACCCTGCCCCTTCACGCCGCGGATCGCGTCGCAGATGTCGGGCTCGAGCCACGAATCTCCCGGCGCGCCGCTCCGGCTCTGGTAGGCAACTTGCCAGCGCCCGTGGCAGAGACGGCCGGCTATGACGAGCGCGGCGGCCGCGAGCTGGCGCGTGTAGGGCGAGCCGGCCGCCATGGCGACGGGCACGCTGTGGGCGGTGAAGACCACGAGCGCCTCCGCGCGCTTCGGCGCCGGCACGTTCGCCAGCGCGTCGGCGGCGCGCGCCACCATCGCGTCGATGAATCGGGGATGCTCGGCCCAGGGCGGCGCATAGACGACTTCCGGCGCGCCGGCGCCCACCTTCTCGCGGGCCGCGGCGACGTCGGCCACGTAGCGCTCCCACGACGCCTCGGTCTGAAAGGACGAGAGGATGATCCCGAGTGCCCGCCGGCGGCCACTGTCGCGCATCTCGGCGAGGATCTCGTGAAGGAACGGATGCCAGTTCCTCATGCCGACGTGGACGGGCGTCGCCGCGCCGGCCTGCTGAAGAGCACGGCGGAGCCCCTCGGCCTGTCTCATCGTCAGCTCGCCGAGCGGCGAACGGCCGCCGATCGCGTCGTAGTGATGCGCGACCACGTCGAGGCGCTCCGGCGGGATGCGGCGCCCCGCTGCCACGATCTCGAGAAAGGCCCTGATGTCCTCCCGCTTCTCGGGCCCACCGAAGGCGATCAGCAGGACCGAGTCGAAGCCCCTCATCGGGAGGACAGCTCGTGCACGATCTCTACCAGAGTCTTGACGTTTTCGACGGGGGTCTCCTGGTGGACGCCGTGGCCGAGATTGAAGATGTGGCCCGGGCGGCGCGCGGCGCCGTCCAGGATGGCCTTCGCCGCGCGACGGATCTCGGCCGTCGTCGAGAGCAGCACGGCTGGGTCGAGATTGCCCTGCACGGCGACGTCGAAGCCGAGCCGCTCCCAGGTCGGGCCCAGCTCGACGCGCCAGTCGAGGCCGATGACGTCGCCCCCGGCTTCCTTCATCATCGGCAGGAGCGTGGCCGTGCCCACGCCGAAGTGGATGACGGGCACGTCCGGATTGAGGTGCTCGATGACCGCGCGCGTGTGGGGCAGGACGAACTCCCGGTAGTCGGCCGGCGAGAGCGTCCCGACCCAGGAGTCGAAGAGCTGGACGGCCTGCGCGCCCGCCGCGATCTGGCCGTTGAGATAGTCGGCCGTGGTAGCGGCCAGGCTTCCCAGCATCGCGTGCCAGGCCTCGCGCTCCGCGCGCATGAAGCGTTTGGTCAGGAGGAACTCGCGCGAGGCGCCGCCCTCGATGAGATAGGACGCCAGCGTGAAGGGCGCACCGGCGAAACCGATGAGAGGCACACGCTCGTCCAGAGCCTTGCGAGCGAGCCTGACGGTCTCGAAGACGAAGCCCACGGACGCATCCACGTCGGCGCGCGCGAGCCGCGCGACGTCGGCCGCGCTCCGGACGGGGCGCTCGATGTGCGGGCCTTCGCCCCGGGTGAACTCGAGCCCGACGCCGAGCGGCTCCAGCACCAGCAGGATGTCGGCGAAGAGGATCGCCGCGTCGACGCCCAGGCGCTCCACCGGCTGGAGCGTCACCTCGGCCGCGGCCTGCGGGTTCTTGCACAGCTCGAGAAAACCGTGGCGCTCGCGCATCGCGCGATACTCGGGCATGTAGCGCCCCGCCTGGCGCATGAGCCACACCGGCGTAAACGCTGTCGGCCGGCGCCGGCAGGCATCGAGAAAAACCGAGGCGGCTGCCATCGCCGCCGAGCGTACCGTCCGCCTCTGGCGCAGTCAAGGAAGGCGGCGTAGAATGCGGCTTCGGCCCGCCGCGTGGCGCGCCGCTCGTGCTCCCGACCGTCACCCGTGAGAGGAGTCTCCGATGCCCTTCACATCAGGCAAGCAGGCCTTCCTCGAAATCCTCAAGCAGGAAGGCGTCGAGGTCATGTTCGGCAATCCCGGCACCACGGAGCTGCCGCTGATGGACGGTCTCGCGCGCGAGCCCGGCATCCGCTACATCCTGGCGCTGCAGGAGTCGGTCGCCATCGCCATGGCCGACGGCTACGCGCAGGCCAGCGGGAAGCTCGCCGCCGTCAACGTGCACACGTCGCCCGGGCTTGGCAACGCCATGGGCATGCTCTACGACGCCATGAAGGCGGGCTCGCCGCTCCTGCTCACCGCCGGCCAGCACGACCAGGCGATGAATCTCACGGAGCCCATCCTCTGGTCCGACCTGCCGCCCGTCGCGCGTCCCTACGTCAAGTGGTCGTACGAGATCACGCGGCTGGCCGATCTGCCCCGCGCCGTGCGCCGCGCCGCCAAGACCGCCAAGGCCCATCCCACGGGCCCCGTCTTTATCGCTCTCCCGGTGGACGTGCTCAACGCCGAGCAGCAGGTCGATCTGCTCGAGTCCACGCGCATCGCCCCGCGCATCCGCGGCGACAAGGCGGCGATCGAGGCCGCGGCCGATCTCCTCGTCAAGTCCAAGCGCCCCATCCTCATCTCCGGTGACGCAGTCGCCCACGGCGACGCGCTCGCCGAGATGGTCGAAGTGGCCGAGCTGCTGGGCGCGCCCGTCTATCAGGAGTGCGTGCCGTCTACCTGCTCCTTCCCCTTCACACACCCGCTCTTCGCCGGCGCCTTCCCGCGTCTCGGCCAGCCGATTCGCGCGCTCCTCATGCAGCACGATCTCCTCTTCTCCGTGGGCGGCGACATCTTCACGCTCTCACTGCCGTCCGACATCGAGCCCATGCCCGAAGGGCTGCCGCTCGTCCATCTCGACCTCGATCCGTGGGAGATCGGCAAGAACTACCCCGCCAAGGTCGCGATCCAGGGCGATCCCAAGGCGACGCTGCCCGATCTCGCCGAAGCGCTCCGCCGCCGCCTCTCGCCCGACGCCGTCAAGGCGGCGAAGGCCCGCACGGAAGAGTTGGGCAAGGCCCGCCAGGCCAAGATCGCGGACCTGCGCAAGATGGCCCAGTCCGAAGCCGGCCGGAGGCCCATCACGCCGCTGTCCCTCGTGGCCTCCGTCGCCGACGCGGTGCCCGACGACGCCATCGTCGTGGACGAGAGCATCTCGTCCGGAGGCGGCCTGCGCGAGCTCTTGAAGCCCCGCGACCCGAAAGGCTTCTACGGCTTGCGCGGAGGCGGCATCGGCTGGGGCCTGCCGGCCGCGCTCGGGATCAAGCTCGCCCAGCCCGGGCGCCCCGTCGTCGCGCTGGTCGGCGACGGCAGCGCGATGTACACGATCCAGTCGCTCTGGACGGCCGCGCACGACTCGATCCCCGTGGTCTACGTCATCTTCAACAATGCCTCGTACCGCATCCTCAAGCAGCGGACGCTCGCGCTGAAGGGCTTCTCGGCCGAGGACGACAAGTACGTCGCCATGGACCTGGTCAACCCGCGCCTCGACTACGTCGGCCTCGCCAAGTCGATGGGCGTGGCGGGTGAGCTGGTGGAGAAGACCGCCGACATCGGCCCGGGCATCCACCGCGGGCTCGCTTCGGGCGGGCCGTATCTCGTCGACGTCCGCATCGACGGCGCCTTCAAGGGCTAAGCAGTGAGCGACAGACTTAAAGGCAAGATCGCCATCGTCACCGGCGCGGGTTCGCGCGGGCCGGGTCTCGGGAACGGCAAGGCCGCCGCCATCCTCTTCGCCCGCGAGGGCGCGCGCGTCCTCTGCGTGGACGCCAGGCCCGAGAACGCCGAGGAGACGGCCAAGGCGATCGCCGTCGAGGGCGGCGAGGCTGCGGTCTTCGCCGCCGATGTGACGCGCAAGGCAGAGTGCGAGGCGATGGTCAAGAGCGCGCTCGATCGCTGGGGCGCGGTGGACATCCTCCACAACAATGTCGGGATCGAGTCGCGCAAAACGCTCTTCGAGGTGACGGAGGAAGAGTGGGACCAGGTCATGGCCGTGGACCTCAAGTCCATGCTCCTCGCCACCCAGGCAGCCGCCAGGCCTATGGTCGAGCGCGGGCGGGGCTCCATCATCTGCGTCTCGTCCGTCGCGGCCATGCGCGGGCACGGCCGCACCGCCTACGCCGCCGCCAAGGCGGGTGTCATCGGCTTCGTCCGGACCTGCGCCGCCCAGCTTGGACCCAAGGGCGTCCGCGTCAACGCGATCGCGCCCGGAATGGTCTGGACGCCCATGGTCGAGAGCGTCGGCCCCGAGCTCCGCGAGAAGCGGCGGAAGGCGAGCCCGCTCGGCACCGAGGGCGAAGGCTGGGACGTGGGCTGGGCTGCCGTCTACCTTGCCAGCGACGAGGCGCGATGGGTGACGGGGCAGACGCTCGTCGTGGACGGCGGCCTTACGATCACCACACGCTGACTTCTACCGGAGAACTTCCAATGGCGATGACCTTCGGGATGCACCTGGGACACGTGGGCGGGCCGATCGCGGAGATGCGAAAGCTCTGGCGCTTCGCCGACGCCAACGGCTTCGACTGGTTCTCCTCGGCAGACCACTTCCAGGAGTCGCCGTACCGCGACGGCAACGGCGACTGCTTCGAGGCCATCAGCACGATGACCGCGATCGCGCTCGACACGAAGCACGTGCGCGTGGGCTCGCTCGTGATCTGCGTCAACTACCGCAACCCCGGCGTCCTCGCCAAGGCCATCTGCACCATCGACCATCTCTCGGGCGGCCGCTGCGAGATCGGCATCGGCGCGGGCTGGCACCAGCACGAATACGAAGGCTTCGGCATCCCCTTCGAGCGAATCGGCATCCGCCAGGACCACCTGGAAGAGGCCGTGCAGATCCTGCGCATGCTGTTCGACCAGCCCGTCTCGAACTTCAAGGGGCAGTACTTTCAGCTCAACGACGCGCGCTGCAATCCCAAGCCGCTGCAGAAGCGCCTGCCCATCTGGGTCGGCGGCCAGGGCGAGAAGCGCACGCTCCGGACCGCGGCGAAATACGCCGACGGGTGGAACGCGCCCTACATCGACGCGCCGGTGTGGAAAGCCAAGAACGCGATCCTCGACGACTGGTGCGCGAAGGAGGGCCGCGATCCACGAACCCTCAAACGCACCGTCAACGTGGGGTTCTACCTGGGCGCCGACGCCAAGGGCGTCCAGCGCGGCGAGGCGATCTTCAAATCGCACTGGGGCGAGAGGCCGGAGCGCAGGGGATTTTTCCGCGGCACGCCGAAGGACGCGCTCGAGATGTGCCAGGCCTACCAGGCCGTCGGCGTCCAGCGCGTGAATCTGGCCTTCCGCGAGGGCCCCTACGACTTCGACGCGCTCCAGGGCTTCGTCGAAACCGTGCTGCCCGCGTTCGGCGTCAAGCGCCCCGCGGCGTAGCCGGGTCGCGGTTCCTACTCGGCCAGCCACACTCCGTCGAGCTGCTGGTTGAGGAAGTGAGACGGGGTGATGGTCCATCCCCGTACCCTGGCGTTGTACGCGACGATCCGGTGCCACTGCAGCGTGTAGAGGTAGTGGACCTCCTCGTCCAGCAGCCGCTTCTCGAAGGCACGGAGATACCGCTTGCGCTCCTCGGGGTCCACGGAGCGGGACTGCTTCAGGAACAGATCGTCCAGCGCCGGATCCTTGTAGCGGCTGTAGTTGTTGTCCGAGACGCCGACGGACTGGAACTTCTGCAGGTCGATGTCGGGCTCGACGACGAAGCTGCACTGGGCGTCGGAGGCCACCTCGAAGTCGCCCCGCCGGAGGTGGGACACCATGGCCGAGGCTTCCACGACCTCCTGCTTGACGTTGAGCCCGATCTGGCGCCACTGGTCGATCAGCCAGATGCCGACCGGCTCGTACGGCATCGGGATGCCGCGGTTCTTGAAGGTGAACGAAAAACCGTCGGGCACGCCGGCCTCGCGAAGGAGACGGCGCGCCTCCGCCCGCGCCTTGGTGATGTCGCGCCCGTAGCCAGCCAGCTTCTCCAGCTCCGCGGGCGGCGTGGCCCACGGGGTTCCCGGCACCTGGACGCCGGCCACGTCCTTGACGACGGTGATCTTCGACAGGTTTTTCGAGCCCTCGTAGCGGTCGAGCGCCAGGGTCAGCGCCCGGCGGACGCGCTTGTCGTCGAAGGGCTTCTTCTCGTGATTCATCGCGACGAGCGAGAGGCAGTCCCACGGGCTTTCCTGCACCGTGATTTTCGGGCCCAGCGCCTGCACCAGGCTGTCACGCTCCGAAGGAGTGAAGCTGCGGAACTGGATGTGGGCGCGCTCCCCGCGGATGGCCGCCACCTGGGCGGCGGTCGAGGAGATGAAGATCGCGCGGTAGCCGTCAAGGTAGGGCTTGCCCTTGTCCCAGTAGTCGGGATTCTTCTTGCCGACGAGGTGCGAGCCCTTGACGTGCTCGACGAATTTGAAGGCGCCCGTGCCCATCACGTTCGTCTCGTACCACCGCATGTCCTTCGCGAGGAGGTCCGCCTTGTAGATCCAGTTAAACGGCGAGGACACGTTGACCAGGAACGAGGACTCGGGCCACTTGAGACGGAAGCGGACCGTCTGCGGGTCCGGCGCCTCGATGGCCTCGACCACGTGGTAGGCCCCCTTCCGGAAGGAGATCGCGCCGGCCGGCGGGAAGATGATCTTGTCGTAGCTCGCCTTGACGTCCCGCGAGGTCATCGGACTGCCGTCGTGGAAGCGCACGCCCTGGCGCAGCTTGAACGTGTAGGTCAGTGAATCGGGCGAGACGGTCCACGACTCGGCGAGATCGGGGACCGGCCGCGTGCCCGTGCGGTCCGAGGGGTCGATGCGAAGGAGGGTGTTGTAGAAGGGCGCGAGCGGGTGAATGGTGCCGAAAGTTCCCTCGCGATGCCCGTCGTAGGACGGCGGCTCGGAGGGAACCGGGAAGATCAGCTCGCCGCCGTAGCGGGGCTTTTCCTGCGCGGAGGCCTGCGCGGCCGGCATCCCGCAGGCCACGAGGGCCAACGACAGAGCGACGAAGCTGAAAAGCCGCGGAGAACGAGTCATGCTGCACCCCCTGGCGAGACGGCCCGGAGAAACGACCTCCCGAGTGGCCAAACCTTAGGGGTCGTGGGATGCGCTGTCAAGTCGCCGGTGGCCGTCGGCGCCCGCGGGTGCTATGGTGCTCCTCGGAGACACGGCAATGACGGGCGACACGGCCAATCACGTCCGGTACATCGACAAGACTCGCGCCTACTACGAGGCCGAGGGATACGGCAAACCCTACGAGTGGGCGCATTTCGACGCCATCCCGTTCACGCCGTTCGCCGCCGCCGGCAAGCCGCTGTCGGAATGCCGCGTGGGCGTGGTGACGACCAGCGAGATGGCGCTCAGGGGCCCGGCGAGCATGCCCGACGACCCCAGGCGGCTCGTGTACTCCCTGTCGACCCGCATTCCGGTCGAGCAGCTTCAGAGCCGCAAGTCGGCCTACGATCGCTACGCCACCACGCTCGACGACGTGGACAGCTATCTCCCCTTGACCCACCTTCACCGCTTCGTGGAGGAGGGGAAAATCGGCGCGGTAGCGCCCCGCTTCCAGGTGATCCACTCCGAGTACAGCCAGCGCAAGACGCTCTCTGTCGACGCGCCGGAGATCCTGAAGCAGATGCGGGAGGACCGCGTCGACGTGGCGGTCCTCACCGCGGTCTGACCCGTCTGCCACCAGACCGTGGGTCTGGCCGCGCGGTACCTGGAGGAGCACGGCATTCCGACCGTCCTCTTCGGCTGCGCGCGCGACATCGTCGAGCGATGCGGAGTTCCGCGCTTCGTCTTCAGCGACTTCCCGCTGGGCAATCCCACCGGCCGGCCGTACGACATCGACATGCAGCGCGAGGTCCTGTCGCTTGGGCTCGCCCTGCTGGTCGACGCGACGGTCGCGGGAGTCACGGTGGTCGTGCCGTACGAGTGGTCTGCCGATCACTCCTGGAAGGACAAGATCTTCAGCAAGGAGCAGCCGTTCCTCGATCCCGAGGCGACGAAGAAGTGGCTCGAGCGCAAGGACGCGTACCGGGCGTTGAAATCCAGCGGGAAGATCTAGGGCGCGTTCGAGCGTCGTGCGGGGGGGCCCTATTCTAGTCCACGACCCCAGGAGAACACGCGAACAGGCGTGACTTCCACGACCACAGAGTCGGACTCGGACAAAGCGGCCTCGCGCGGATATTGCGGGTACTTCTTGTAGAGAAGCGCCCGGATCCGCCGGAAGCGCGGACCGCCCTCGATCAGCTTCGCCGTCCCCTGCACCATGACGCCCCGGAGTGCGGGCCAGACGTCGGAATAGCAGTCCACGGTCACGGTGACGCGCGGGTTGTCCGCGAGGTTCTTCATCTTTCGGCCTTCGTCGCCGGAGGCGAAATAGATCTTGCCGTTGTGGAGCACGTGGCAGACGGGGACCAGGTGCGGCATGCCGCCCTTGCCCGCGGTGGCCACGCGGCAGACGCGCTCCCACTGGATCATCTCGGCCAGGGACTTCTTGAGCTTCATGGAGTCTCCTTTGGCGGAAATTGTACCCCTCCCGACAACCGGATTCCGGCCGGTGTATATTTGGTGGGCCGGGCCGGGGTCCGGCGCCATCCCGAGCCGTTCTGAGAGGAGTTGCGCATGGCCGAAGGCACCCAGCTGATTCGAGGACTCGAAGGCGTGGTCGCGGCCGAGACCGAGCTCTGCGACCTGGACGGCACCAACGGCCGTCTCGCATACCGCGGCTACGACATCGCCGATCTTGCCGGCGAGGCGACGTTCGAAGAAGTCGCCTACCTCCTCTGGATGGGCGAGCTGCCGAGACGAGACGAGCTGGACCGGTTCCTGGCCGAGCTGGCCGCGGCGCGGCCGATACCGGACGAGCTCGTGAAGGCCTACGCGCTCATGCCGAAGCAGACCGATCCCAATCGCGTGCTCCAGGCCTCAGTCGCGATCCTGGGCATGCACGATCCGGACGCGACCGACAATTCGCACGAGGCCAACCTGCGCAAGGCGGCGCGGCTCACGAGCCAGTTCGCCACGGCGATCTGCACGCACCACCGGGTGCGGACCGGGCAGGAGCCCGTGCCCCCGGCCAAGGACCTTCCGCTCGCCGCCAATTTCCTCTACATGCTGACGGGGAAGAAGCCCGGCAAGGCCACCACCAAGGCGTTCGACGCGAGCCTCGTGCTGTACGCCGAGCACGAGCTGAACGCCTCGACCTTCACCACGCGCGTCATCGCCGCGACGCTCTCGGACATGCACTCGGCGGTGGCGGGCGGAGTCGGGGCGCTCAAAGGCACGCTCCACGGCGGCGCGGGCGAGGCCGTCATGAACACGCTGCTCGAGATCGGCAAGCTCGACATCGTGGACGGCTTCGTGGACAAGGCGTTTGCCGAGAAGCGCCGCTTCATGGGCATGGGCCACCGCGTCTACACCGCCGGCGACCCGCGCGCGGCCATCCTCAAGGGCATGGCGGAGGAGGCGTGCCGGGAGACGGGGCAGTCGCGCTGGTACGACCTCGCGGTGAAGCTCCACGGCAAGGTCAGCGCGACCAAGAAGCTCATCCCCAACGTCGACTTCTACTCGGCACCGCTCTTCTACTCGATCGGCATCCCGGTCGATCTCTTCACGCCGGTCATCGCGACGTCCCGGATCGCCGGCTGGACGGCCAATCTCCTCGAGCAGTACGACGACAACCGGCTGATCCGCCCGCGCGCCGACTACAAGGGCCCGGGCCGGAGGCCCTTCGTGCCCGTGGAGAAGCGGTAGCGTTGGGCCTCTCCCTCGCGCGGAAGCTGGTCGAGTCGCACCTGGTCGCCGGCAAGGCCGTGGCCGGCGAGGAAGTGGGATTGCGCGTCGACCAGTGCCTCCTGACTGACACCAACGGCAACATGGCCTGGCTCCAGTTCGAGGCGATGGGCTTCCCGCGCGTGAAGCCGTCCAAGGTCGTCAGCTACATCGACCACAACGTCAATCAGACGGACTCGCGCAACACCGACGACCACCGGTACATGCAGACCGCGTCGAGGCGCTACGGCTCCTGGTTCTCCAAGCCCGGCAACGGCATCTGCCACCAGGTCCACTTCGAGACCTTCAGCGTCCCCGGCCAGTTCGTCCTCGGCACCGACAGCCACACGCCGCTGTGCGGCTCGACGGGCATGCTGGCCATCGGCGCGGGCGGCCTCGACATCGCCGTCGCGATGGGCGGCGGCGCCTACTACGTCCCCATGCCCAGGGTGGTCCGCGTCTGGCTCACTGGGCAGCTCAAGCCCTGGGTCCACGCCAAGGACGTGATTCTGGAATTGCTCCGCCGCTACACGGTGCGCGGCGGCAGCGGCAAGATCTTCGAGTACGCGGGACCGGGCGCCGCCACGCTCTCGCTGCCCCAGCGCGCGACGATCTGCAACATGGGCGCCGAGCTGACGCTGACGACGAGCGTCTTTCCCTCCGACGAAGCGACGCGAAGCTACTTCGCCCTCCTCGGCCGCGAGAACGACTGGAAGCCGCTCGCGGCCGACGCCGACGCCGAGTACGACGAGCAGATCGAGCTGGATCTCTCGGCGCTCGAGCCGCTGGTCGCCCTGCCCTCCTCGCCGGACAAGGTCGTGCCGGTCGGCGAGGTCGCGGGCACCGCGGTCGAGCAGGTCATGGTCGGCTCATGCACCAATTCGTCGTGGGAGGACATGTGGGCGGTCGCCCGGACCATCCGCGGCGAGCGCGTCGCGGACTCGCTGTCCTTCGTGGTCTTCCCCGGCTCGAGCCGCGTCCTCGAGATCATGTCGCGCGAGGGTATCCTGACCGAGCTCCTCGCCGCCGGCGCGTCCATCTCGGAGCCGACCTGCGGCTCCTGCGCCGGCATCGGGCACGTGCCCGCGGCCGGAGGCAAGAGCCTCCGCGCCTTCAACCGCAACTTCGCGGGCCGCAGCGGCGTCAAGGACGACCAGGTCTATCTCTGCTCGCCGCTGACCGCCGCCGCCTCTGCCTTGACCGGTGTCATCACCGACCCGCGCACGCGCGGCGCCGCGCCGGAGCGCCACTACCCTGCTTCGCTCATGGCCTCCAATGCGGGCCTCATTCCGCCGGCGGCGGAGAGCCTGGCGGCGGCGACGGTGGTCCTGAGGGGCCCGAACATCAAGGAGGTGCCGCGGGGGCGACCCGTCGAGGCGACGTTGCGCGCGCGGGTGCTGATTAAGCTCGGCGACAAGGTCTCCACCGACGACATCTCGCCGTCGGGGACAGCCGCGCTAGTGTTCCGGTCGAACGTGCCGGCCATCGCCGAGTTCACCTTCAAGAACACGGACGCGGAGTTCGTCGCCCGGGCCAAGGCCACCGGTACCGGCGTGCTGGTGGGCGGTGAGATCTACGGCCAGGGCTCCTCGCGCGAGGCGGCCGTGACCGCCCCACTGCACTTGGGCGTGCGCGCCGTTCTCGCGAAGAGCTTCGCCCGGATCCACCGCGCCAACCTGATCAACTGGGGGCTCGTGCCGCTCGAATTCGACGACCCCGCGGACTACGAGGTCCTCCAGCGGGACGACATGCTGCGCTTCGACGATCTCCGCGACGCCCTCCTGGCGGGGCGGAAGATCGCCGCGACCAACGAGCGGACGGGCAAGACTTTCCAGACGCGCTGCGTGCTGACGCCGCGTGAGCGCGACATCCTGCTTGCGGGCGGCCTCCTCGCCCAAACGGCGGGCGCGAAATGACTCAAGCGCGCATCCGGGCGGTCTACATGCGCGGCGGCACGAGCCGCTGCCTCGTCTTCCACGAGCGCGACCTGCCGCCGGCCGGCGTCGAGCGCGACTACATCCTGCTGGCCGCGCTCGGCAGCCCCGATCCCTACGGCCGCCAGCTCGACGGGCTCGGCGGCGGCATCTCCTCGCTCTCCAAGGCCGTCATCATCGGCTCGACCACCCACCCGGGCGCCGACGTGGACTACACGTTCGCGCAGGTCGAGGTGGGCAAGGCACACGTGGACTACACCGGCAACTGCGGCAACTGCTCCTCCGCCGTCGGACCCTTCGCCATCGAGGAGCGCCTGATCCAGCCCGTCGACGGCCTAACGCTGGTGCGGATCCACAACACCAACACCAAGAAGCTCATCGCGGCGCGCGTGCCGGTGGCGGGCACCGAGCCCGCCGTCCACGGCGACTTCGCGCTGCCCGGCGTGGCGGGGACCGGCGCGCGCATCGCCCTCGACTTCCTCGAGCCCGGCGGGGCGGGCACGGGTCGTCTCCTGCCGAGCGGCAAGACGCGCGAGATCATCGACGGCATCGAGGCCTCGCTGGTGGACGCCTCCATCCCCATGGTCTTCGTCCGCGCCCGCGACCTGGGTTTGAGCGGCACCGAGACGCCGCAGACCATTGACGGCGACAAGGCGCTCGGCGATCGGCTCGAGAAGATCCGAGTCGCCGCCTCGCAGCTCATGGGCATTCCCGGCAGCGCCGCCACGCCGAAGGTCGCCATGGTCACGGCGCCGGTCGAGTACACGGCGCTCGACGGCAGCCGCGTCGGCCGCGAGCAGGCCGACGTAGTCGGCCGCGCGATCTCCATGGGCAATTGCCACCGCGCCTTCCCGCTGACCTCGTCGATGTGTCTGGCCGTCGCCGCCCGTATCGAGGGCACGGTGGTCCACGAATGCTCGACGGCCAAACCCGGCGCCGACGTCCGCCTCGGCCATCCCTCGGGTGTCCTCCCGCTCGATGCCGCGGTAGCGAAGCAAGCCGGCGAGTATCATGCCGAGCGCGTGACGGTGTACCGCACCGCGCGCCGCCTCATGGAAGGCTGGGTCCGCATCCCCTGATGAACCGCCGCGCATTCCTCGCGACGGCGGCGGCGGGCATGGTCGTGATACCGGCCTCAGCGCGCGCACAGCACGCCGGCAAGGTCCATCGCATCGGCTTCCTGTCCCTGCAATCCGGCCTGAACTCCACGACCGAGGCATTCGCCCAGGGGATGCGCGAGCTGGGTTATGTAGAAGGACGTAACCTCATCGTCGAGTATCGATGGGCGGCACGGAAGGAAGAGCGCCTGCCGGAGCTGGCGGCGGAGCTCGTGCGGCTCAAGGTGGAGGTCATCGTCGCCGCGGCCGCCCCGGCGATCGAGGCGGCCAAGCGCGCGACGACTACCATCCCGATCGTCATGGCGACGGCGGCCGATCCCGTGGGCAGCGGTCTCGTCGCCAGCCTTGCCCGGCCGGGCGGCAACGTCACTGGGCTGAGCGCGCTGTCCACCGACCTCGCCGGCAAGCGGCTCCATCTGGCGCGCGAGCTCGTACCCAAGGCCAGCCGCGTCGCGGTGCTCGCTTACCACGGCACCTCCGCCACGCGGCCCTTCCTCGAGGAGATGCGGACCGCGGCTCAGCAGATGGAGGTCCTGCTCGTCGTCCAGGAAGTGCAAGCGGCCGATGATCTTCCCGGCGCCTTCGCCGCCATGCAGCGCGAGCGGGCCCAGGCGCTCGTCGTGCAGATCAGCCCGTTCAGCGCCGACAACGCCAAGCGCATCCTGGAGCTGGCGGCGCAGTACCGCCTGCCCGCGATGTACGACGTTCGAAGCTTCGTGGACGCGGGCGGCCTCGTCTCCTACGGGCCGAGCCTGCCCGAGATGTTCCGCCGCGCCGCTTTCTACGTGGACAGGATCCTCAAGGGCGCCAAGCCCGCCGACCTGCCCATCGAGCAGCCGACGAAATTCGAAATGGTCATCAACCTCAAGACCGCCAAAGCTCTCGGCCTCTCGATCCCGCAATCGCTCCTGGTGCGGGCGGACCAGGTGATCGAGTGATAAATCGGCGGGCGTTCCTTGCTGGCACGGGGGCGGTGCTCCTTGGAGCGCCCCGCACCGCCGGCGCTCAGAAATCAGAGAAGAAGGCTCGCGTGGGAATTCTTGGCATCGGTACAGCTCCGAGCCCACCGGAACTGGCGAAGTCAGTCGCGACAAATCCGTTCTGGCTGTCGATGAGAGAGCTCGGCTGGGTCGACGGCCAGAACATGGTCGTCGAGCGCCGGTTCGGCGAATCGGCCGAACAGCTTCGCGCAGGCGCCGCTGACCTCGTGCGCCTCAAGGTCGACGTGCTGTTCGTTTCGAGCGCGGGCCTGGCCAAGATCCTTCAACTGGAAACAAAAACCATCCCCATCGTGGTCGGTCGCGCCGACGAGAATCTTGTTGCCGCAGGACTCGTCGACAGCCTCGCAAAGCCGGGGGGCAATATCACAGGGTCGCAGCTTCTGAACGATGATCTCGTCCCAAAGCGTCTCGAGCTTCTCAAAGCGCTTGTACCGAATCTTTCAAAGGTTGCGCTCCTTCGAGAGGATGTCACAACCTCGGTACTGCCCCAGATACACTCTCGGTTGGAAGAACAGGTTGCAAACGCGGCTCGGAGGCTTAGCGTAGCGATCCATACATTCATCGTGCGCCGAGCGGACGACTTGGCTCCCGCTTTCCTCGGCATGATCAAGAATCACGACCAAGGGGTAGTGGTGATGTCGCCGGCCTTCATGTTCGTGCATAGAAAGGTCGTCATCGATCTTGCGGCGGCCCATCGGATTCCTGCAATCTATGAGCTCCAGGTGTTCATTGAGCCTGGCGGCCTCATGTCCTACGGAGTGAATGCTTCCGAGATGCAGCGGCGTGCCGCGGTCTACGTGGATAAGATCCTCAGGGGGGCGAAGCCCGCGGACCTGCCCATCGAGCAGCCGACCAAGTTCGAGCTGGCCATCAACCTCAAGACGGCCAAGGCGCTGAGCCTCACCGTCCCGCAGTCTCTGCTGGCTCGCGCAGACGAGGTGATCCAGTGATCGGACGCCGCGCGTTCAGAGGCTTTGGCGCCGCGTTCGTGATCGCGGCCGTGATCGCTTGCGCGTTCAGCCATGCGGCGGCGCAGAAGCGTGAGCCCATGCCCCGCGTCGGCATCCTCACGCCGGCCCCGACCGCGACGGCCAAGCCGGTGTGGGATGCCTTCCGCGAGGGGATGACGGAGCTCGGCTATATCGAGGGGAAGAACGTGGTCTACGAGTACCGGTCGGCGGAGGGACAGCTCGACCGGCTTCCTCAACTGGTGGCCGAGCTGGTCAACCTGCCGGTGAAGGTCATGGTGGTCGCGAACACGTCCGGAAACCTCGCGGCCAAGAAGGCGACGAAGACCATCCCCATCGTCATGGTGGGAGTCGGAGATCCCTTTCGGGTGGGGCTCGTCTCGAACCTTGGGAAACCGGGCGGGAACATCACGGGATTTACCAATCTCAGCGGCGAGCTCGCCGCAAAGAGGTTCCAGCTCCTCAAGGAGCTTGTCCCGGCGGCCACGCGCATTGGCGCTATCGGGAACCCCGGAGACCCCAACGTGCTGATCCAGATCCAGGACGACGAGTCCGCCGCCCGGGCGCTGAAAGTCCAGTTCCGTCTCTTCACGGTCACGGATGCGGCGCAGCTCGAGACCGCCTTCGAAGAGGCACGCACATGGCGGGCGCAGGCCCTGATGCGGCTTGCAGACCCGCTCCAGGCTTCCCTTCGGGCGCGGACGATCGAGCTGGCCGCCAAGAACCGGATACCGGTGATGTACTCGTCCCGGGCCGACGTTGAAGCGGGCGGCCTCATGGGGTATGGCGTCGATATCGTCGACACCTACAAGCGTGCCGCCGCGTACGTGGACAGGATCCTCAAGGGCGCCCAACCGGGCGAGCTCCCAATTCAGCAGCCCACGAAGCTGGAGCTCGCCGTCAACCTGAAGGCCGCCGAGGCCCTGAGCATCAAGATCCCGCAAGCCATTCTTTCGCGCGCCGACGCGGTGATCCAGTGACAGCGCGCAACATGACGGACTACGCGGCGACGATGCGGGACTTCAGGCTGGAGGTGCCCGCGCGCTTCAACTGGGCCTTCGACACTTTCGACGCGTGGGGGCGCGATCCGTCGAAGCTCGCGTTGCTCTGGGTCTCGGCGGACGGCCAGCCGCGACGCTTCACGTTCGCCCAGCTCGGCGAGCGCTCGAAGCGCTTCGCCAACGCGCTGGCCGGCATCGGCGTCAAGCCGGGCGAGCGGGTCGTCGTCATGCTTCCGCGCGTTTACCAATGGTGGGAGA
>WNFP01002718.1_pt1 | contig 21787 bp, 19 predicted proteins | sample 5400201 | NCBI WGS metagenome assembly WNFP01 (sample SAMN13153355, study PRJNA577476) | soil metagenome | isolation source: 115 cm saprolite under Madrone tree | place: USA:California | collected 2016-06-14
GCGATTACCTTCAGCCCCAAAGTGCAGGGCACCATCTTCATCGCCACGACGGGCAACGGGAACGCCGGCGTCCTCCGATCTACGGACGGCGGCGCAGGCTATGCACTCGCGAATTCCGGACTCACCGATTTCCATGTATCTGCCGTTGCCGTGAACCCGCAAACACCTTCCATGCTCTTCGCCGGGACCGGTGCCGGGTTGTTCAGGTCAATCGATAACGGCAATTCCTGGGTGCTCAGTACTGCAAAAACCGCACGCGTTATCTCCTTCGATGCAAACATCACGCCGCCCACGGTCTACATCAACGGGGCCAAATCGACCGATCTTGGCGTCACGTGGATATCCATACCGCAAGCCTCAGCCGGGATCATCGTTGATCCGAGCACTCCCAATTCAATCTTTGCTTTCGATGCCGATTCGTTTGGCGTCATAACGCCCAGATGGTCCCCTGACGGTGGTTCTACGTTCTTTCCTTTGAACTCAAATCTAGGGCAATCGAACCTCTTTTCAGGATTTGGGGCACAGGGATTCATCGTGACGCCAGACGCTCCCCAGACATTATTCGCGGCAAGTCTTACCAACAGCGTATTGCGCTTTGTGGTGGGGCCGTAACCGGCATTCCCCGCAAAGCCCATATCTCACAATCATCACGATTCAACACGGGAGGCGTTGGCGCTTGTAACACCAGCGCCTCCCTGACCAACATTGCCTATGAGGAGGCACCGTGGCTGGCTCTCAATCTAAATGTGTAAATTTCGCGGCGCAACCGGGAAGACTCCTGCTGCGTCATCGCCCTGACTTTTCTCTGGCCGATCCTGCCGAAGCGGGAGGCCGTTTATGAAACCTGCTCCCGTGAAACTCCAGCCGGTCCGCTATCCCGTCTATTACGAACTGGCGGAATTGAACCGCCTGGCCGAAGAGGTTTTACAGTTGCTCGGGCGACTGTACTCGTTTTCCTTTCTTCGCCGCGAACGCCTCCGGGCTTGTCAAATCACCGTCGAAGAAATTCGCGCCCTGGCCAATGAAGACATTTTGGAAGTTCTCAAAGGCCGTGAACTCGCCAACGCCATGTATTACCAGCGTCGTCGTCTGCAGTGGGAAAAAGACCTGCAGGGGCCCAAAGTGGTACGCAGCCGGGAAACAGACGCCCCGTCTCTCCCCCGGACGGTCAGCCGCAGGAAAGCCAAGGTGTCCCAATGAAATCCGGCACCCTCTCCGCAGTTCGGCAGTATTTCATCGTCGAACTTACCGACCTTCCCGATGCCGACGAAACACGAATCGAAGTGGAAGGGGGAACCAGTTATGCAGTGGGAGTGCTTGAGGACGGTGTGATCAAACTGGTGGACTATTCCTACAGGTCCCCCGATGAGGCCCGGCAGGCGTGGCCTCAGCTCGGAGTGGTTGTGGTGGAAGGAATGAGTCAATCGAAAACAACATCGTTAACTCTTCCAGGCAAGACGCAGAAAGGCTAAAAGCAGAGGCAGGAACTCAGAGTGAGTTCTTGCCTTCTTTCTTTGCTTTGGCCCAGCGCGCTTTCGCAGAGTCGGAGATCCTCTTTTTGGCAGCGGCAGACATGGTGCGAGTCCGGGTGTGAGTCCCCGCCTCTTTTTTGGGCCTGCCCCTTTTTGCCGTGCTATTACCGGAAAGGGCCTGGATGGCTGCCGTTAGGCGATCACGCTGGTCTATCAGTTCAGTCAGAATTGCGTCTGTATCAGTCATGAAAAAAATTATATATAAATGTGAAACGTTTTGGCCTGCCCGGTCACTATTCATAGAACCACATTTACAAACATGCATTTCGAGGCAAATTGCCTTTGCAATTTACAAGGCTTAAAGACTGCTTCGAGCAAAAAAGGATAGGTATATCTGTCATTGAATAAATGAGATTTATGAATTTTCTGGAATCAATGCAAAATTAACTTGCAATTGCGTGCTTCCTTTTGTTAGATTCCAGAGCACACTCTGAGAAAACTTAACCCCTTCTGCCAATGTTTGGGCATTGGTGCGTTGCATAGCTGTACCCCAGAAGCCGTTATACAAAACTTTATTTTTTTGGTGCTAAGGAGAAGGCAATGATATTTCCGCAGATTGGAAAGTTTGCAGGCGTGTGTGAAGTAGTTTCCCGGCTGGCAAAGCAGGTTTTCGGCCTGTGTGCGGTGCTGGTGCTAGGTTCCATGTGCGCCTGGGGACAAAGCAACCCCAATCTGGAATCGGGCACGCATAATTTTGGCAGCTATCACGGCGGGGACATCGATACCGTGAACCTGGTGCACGGCGGAGTCGACTTCCACATACCCATCATTGCCTATCCGCAGCGCGGCGGCTTTGGACCAGTGGAGCACTTTTTTCAGGACAGCGGCAAGAAGTGGGGCGTGCAGCAGGTTTCGCTGCCGGCGGCCGGGGGTGGGGTCAACACCATTTATCCGTGGACGGCGCACGCCTCCACGCAAGCGGGGGGACTGCACTTTATCGAAAACTCGGGCAGCGTGGTGGTGGGCCGGGTGCGGCAGGTCACCTACACCGGCACGGAATCATCGGATGTGGCCAGTGTGACGGACTTCGACTACTGGGTAGGGCTTCCCGATGGCTCGGTGCACAATCTAAACAATCTGAACGAGCAACCGGCGTATTCAACTTTTGCCACCGTGGACACCAGCGGGTTCCAGTTCAAGCTGATTGCGGGCTCCAATCCCGATCACAGCGATGATTCCGGCGTGCTGACGGACAGGCATGGCGCCCACTACTACTATCCGACGCTGGGTACTCTGGCGAATAATACCGTCGCAATCACTGGGCAATGGCTGAGGGGAGGTAATTTTGTGGGCGAGCCCACTTTCGCGGCAGGCGATCCCTTTACGACAGTGAAGCAGTATAACGATGTGACATGGCCAGCGTCGATCGTGGACTCCAACGGGAATACGCTGTCGCCCGGCATTGGGTTCCCGCCTGGGCTTGACACGCTGGGACGGGCGGTGTTGGGACCTCCAGGAACCTCGCAGACATCCACCACCAGCGATTACAGCGGATGCTTGAGTTCGCGGACGATTTCAGGGGCATCAATAGTAAACTATCCCGGAGTCAATGGCGGGAGCTATCCGGTAAAGCTGTGCTATGCCCCGGTAACCATCAGTACGGCATTCTCGCAGCCGTCCAACGCTCAGCAGGCCCCCAGCAACTACATGACGTCCCCATGGCAACAGGTAGTCAGCATCGTGCTGCCGGACCAGAGCCACTGGGCGCTCGATTACGACAATTACGGCAACATCACCAGCGTCGTGAATCCGGCGGGCGGGCGCATCAGCTATCAGTGGACGGAGATTGCCCTTGGGGGCTGCAATGATGGCGTTTTCACCCCGGTGAGCCGGGCGGTGAGTTCGCGCACGGTGTCAGATGGCGTCAGCTCGCAGACATGGCAGTACAGCTGGGGGAAGACGCAGTCCGATGGCACGCTCACCAACATCGTCACCGATCCTCTGGGCAACGCTACGGTGCATGTGATGAGCCCGCAGTCCGGGGTCACCTGCGCCTTCTATGAGACCGAAACGCGCTACTACAAGGGTACACGCACCAGCGGCACGCTGCTCAGGACGGTAGACACGGCATACAGCAGCAACCCGGACGGCTTGAAGTTTGTCGCGGACAATGTGGTGCCCATCAGCATTACCACCACGCTGGCCAATGGCAAGGTAAACCGGGTGACAAAGCAATATGCCCCAGGCTTCACCAATGTAACGCTCGAGACGATCACCGACTGGGGCGATGGCGCGCCGGGTCCAGTATTGAGGCAGACCGCCACCACCTATCAGTGGCAGCAGGACCCCAATTACCTGAATGCCGGGCTGCTGGATCTCCCCGCCTCCGTCGTGGTGAAAGACGGCAACGGCAACCGCGTGGCCGAGACCGACTACATTTACGACGAATCGGCTTATCTGACTGCTTATACGGGAACACTGCCGACGGGCACGCACGGTGCGCCGCCAGCCACGGTGCGCGGCAATCTGACCACGGTCAAACGCTGGCTGAACCCCGGTAACAGCTTTGTCACTACCCACACCAACTGGTATGACACGGGCGAGGTCTATAAGCAGATTGACGCGCTGGGAAACACGACCACGCACAGTTATGATTCGGCTTATGATGGTGCATATTCCACCCAAACCTGTAATGCGCTGACCCAGTGTGTGAGCGGAACCTATGACTTCAATACCGGGCTGATCACCAGCGTCACCAATGCCAACGCCACCACCCAGGCCAGCGGAAGGACGGCGGGGGACGCGGCCCATACCAGCAGCTACAGCTATGACAATATGTGGCGTTTAACCACGGGCCAGGCCCCGCCCGACCCGGCCAACAACAATGCGCAGGCCCAGACCACGTTCACATATTCACCTGCCAATAACTTTCCGCTAAGCGTGCAGCGGCAACATTCGATTACCGCCAGCCTCACCGATTCGGCCACCACATACTTCGATGCCCTGTTCCGTCCCAATCAGACGCAGCACGTAACCTCCGGCGGAACCGCCACGGTCAACACTACTTATGACGCGCTGGGCCGGGTGAGTACGGTGACCAATCCCTTTTATTCCACCAGCGATCCAACCTGGGGAACCACGCAGTCGCAATACGATGCCCTGGGCCGGGTGACGCAGGTCACAAAGCAGGATGGCAGCATCAGCACGGTCTCTTATTCTGACAACTGCACCACCACCGATGAAGCGGGCAAACAGCGCCGCAGCTGCACCGACGGACTGGGGCGGCTGATCGAGGTCGATGAGCCGGGCGATACCTATACCGGATCGAATGCCGCGGGCTCGTTCACCATCAATGGCTCGCTGAAGAGCCAGTCTGGGGTAGGCGCACACGGGGGCACGCAGGCCACGGGCCGGGTGCAGCTCTGGAGCAATAATCCGAGCGGCGGCGATACCTCGATCGATGATACCAGCGAGCCGTGTCCGCCATACCCGCGGCAGTGCCCGCAGATCTGGGACCAGGGTTCGGTGAGTGTCACGATCAATGGGACCACGGTGCAGACCAGCTACGGCCAGCTTGATACCACGTCCAGCCTGGCCAGCAGGCTGGCAACGGCGATCAATGGCAGCGGGGTCAGCTCGCTGATAACGGCCAGCGCCTCGGGAATCAACATTAATCTGACGGCGAAAAACGCAGGCTCGGCTGGCAACGGCATCAGCGTGAGCTCCAGTTCAAGCACCTTCGATGCGACCGATTTCAGCTGGCCGAGCTTTGGCGGCACCGTGATCGCCATGAGCGGCGGTACGGACTCCTATCCCGGCATCACGGTGTACGATACCGGCACGGTCACGGCCACGGTAGGTGGCTTCACCGCCAGCGCGCCCTATTCGCAGAGCGGAAACAGCACGGCGGCCCAGGTGACCTCGGCTTTGGCCAGCGCGCTCAATGCCTCCAACTCGCCAGTCACGGCCAGCGCCTCCGGGGCCACAATCTCGCTCACTTATAAAACGATTGGCGTGGCGGGAAATACTACAGCCAGTGTCGCCGCGAACAGTACGCAGACGCAGTGGACATTCTCTCCACCCTCGTTCAGCAGCCCAGGCGCCACGCTGGCCGGCGGGCACAATGCCGAAGGCGCTTCACTCGACTTCAATTACTTCGTCACGCTGTACACCTATGACGCGCTGGGCAATCTGCTGAACGTCACCCAGAAGGGCGATCCCTCGGTTACATCTTCCAGCCAGTGGCGGGTCAGAAACTTCACTTACGATTCATTTTCGCGCCTGCTGACGGCCAATAATCCGGAATCGGGCACGATCAGTTACAGCTACGATGCCAACGGCAACGTCCTGCAGAAGACCTCGCCCGCTCCCAACCAGCAGAGCACGGCCACCCAGGTCATCAGCTTCTGCTATGACGCCCTGAACCGGGTCACGAGCAAAGCGTATGCAGCGGTCTCCTGCCCAATGTCGGCACCCGTGGTCACTTACACTTACGACCAGGGCACGAACGGTATCGGCCATCTCACCCACCTCACCGACCAGGCTGGCTCGGGCAGCTACAGCTATGACGTGCTGGGCCGCTTGTCGAGCGAAACACGGACCATCAACGGAATCACCAAGAACCTGACTTACGCCTACAATCTCGATAGCTCATTGAAATCCGTCACCTATCCCAGCGGCGCGAAGGTCACTTACACGCCGGATTCAGCCGGGCAGGTGCTCTCGGCGGTGGACACCGGTCACAGCATCAACTACGTGACCGGAGCCACGTACGGCGCGGGCGGCGCTCTGACTGGTTTCATCAGTGGGAACTCCAGCAGCTTCGCCGGCATCACCAGCAACTTCAGCTTCAATAAACGTTCACAGCCGGTGAACATGTCGGCTACCACACCCAGCGCCACCGTCTTCAGCCTGAATTACGACTTCCACAATGGCAATGGCAACAACGGCAACGTCTGGGGCATCACCAACAACAAAGACACCACCAGAAATCAGACCTTCATTTACGATGCCCTTAACCGGCTGACCAACGCGCAGAACGCCGGAACAGACTGCACGAAAGCGACGCTCAACGGCAGGACTGAATACTGGGGCAACAGCTATACCTACGACGCCTGGGGCAATCTGCTGACCAAGACCCCAACAAAATGCTCGGCGGAGAGCCTCAGTTTGGTATCGAACGTCCAAAATCGTGCTGACAACGGGTTACCGCTACCGCAAAACTACCAGTACGACGCGACCGGGAACATGACGCACGACCTAAGCAATGGCGGAGTGAACTACAGCTACGATCAGGAAAACCGCATCACCGGTGCCGCCGGATATACTTATACCTACGATGCGGATGGCAACCGAGTGAAAAAATCCAACAACACGACCGGCACGCTCTATTGGTACATGACGCCCGGCATCGTGGCCGAATCGGATCTTGCCGGCAACCTGCAGTCGGAATATGTCTTCTTCAACGGCGAACGCGTGGCGCGCCGCGACTTCCCCTCGAGCAGTGTCGCATATTACTTCTCTGACAATCTGAAGACAGCCTCGGTAATCACCGACGCCACCGGCAACATCAAATCCGAATCGGATTATTATCCCTGGGGCGGCGAGCTTCAGTTCGTCAACAGTGATTCAAACCATTTCAAGTTCACCGGCAAAGAACGTGATACCGAAACCGGCCTCGATTACTTCGGCGCTCGGTATAACGGAAGTTCATTGGGCCGATTCACTTCTCCCGATCCTTCCATGGGTAGCGTGCGATTGGAGAACCCTCAAACGTGGAATCGGTACACTTATGTTCTCAATAACCCTCTAAGGTTTGTTGACCCAACTGGCGAAGAGTGGAATGTTGCGGGATCGAACGGAGGAAGCCCGAGTCTGGAATGGACGGATACTTGTGGTGTCGCTGACGACTGCATCAAAACCGCAGCCGTGAGTAATCAGAGCGGAATTACTGTTTACGGAACGCTGGGTGCAGATGATGTCACCAATTACAACGTCAACAGCAAAGGCTTTGTAAATCTAGCCGATGTTGCGGGCAATTCAGGAGCGAATTTTGCATTCCAGCCCGGAGTGACTGCGACATTTGCTTCTCCACAAACGGCAGCGGGTTTATTCAACGCAGCGGCAGAATACGGGCAAGAGTACGCGGATGACTCGAAGCTATCGTTAAACGACGTTGGTAATGCGAGCGGAACGCCTCTGCCACCACACCAGACGCACGATCTTGGACGCTCGATTGACATGCGTTACATGGACGGGGACGGGATTAGCGACTTTAAGCAAAACGGATTCAATCAGATTTACAGCGACAATGATCAAGACTATGGAGTGCAGTGGGCACCAGGACACGGTAACCACATCCACATGGGCAAGAACTCGGCGACTGCCCAGGCGGAGCATCGACAGACAACACCACCGAAGCAGCCGGGGCCGCACTAGAGGAGAACAGTTATGAAAATGCTTCGTAGTTCCCTGATAGCGTTCAGTCTGACGTTGTGCTTTTCCAGCGGCTTGGCAGCTCGCCAGACAAGCAACGCTGAGCAGAAGTGCGATGAAAAAATGGAACTCCCAGACGCAGTTCGGGCCGCACTGAAACGTGCGCCCGATCTTGCGGTTAGCTGCCGATTAACCCCGTCTGCAATCACGGGTGATTTTGGGGGCCATGGGCGTGTTGATTATGCAGTCCTGGTTACTCAGAAAACCTCCCAAAAACGCGGGTTCTTAATCGTGTTTGGCAGTGGCCGGAGCGTCATTGCTGGTGCAGGCAGACCAGTGCAATACGGCGCTGCGACTTTCCCCGATCTGAACTTTGATCGCTGGGAGTTGTATAGCAAGACTCGCCCAGTTGAGTCTGCGGAACAGCAGGAACCGCTGAAACTTCATGGTGATGCTCTGCTGGTGAGTTATCACGAAGACGCAAGTGGTCTGTTTTACTGGGACGGCAAACGAATGCGCTGGTATCAGCAGGGAGATTGAACGCCGTCTCGAATCCTGTGCTTCGCCAAAATTGAAAGCGCACCGTTTGCGGAGCACATTGTGAGAGCGCACAGACTAAATTCGGAGATCAAGCGAAGTCAGATGCCGCATTCGGACTTCGACAAAGAGAGGCCGAACGCTTTGGAACGGTCTTCGGGCAGACCTTTCCCCTGAACTTTCAGACTCGAAATCAACAAATTCAACCGACGTGGATTAGGCAGCTAGGTCGGAACGATAATGCAGACCACCAAGCCTGGGCAAAGACACGACTTGGGAGTCACGAGTTGGCTTCGTGCATGGTCGGCCATGGGGCGTATCTTTTTCCAGTCCGAGATGAGTTCGGTCGAGGTGGTGATAGCGGAGCTTGCTTCCATCGATCCATCGAGGTCCAGCGTGGCTTTAATCTTTGCCGTTTTAAGGCTGAGAGCTGTTGGCGCAGGGCCAGATTCTCCAGCAGGAGATCACGTCGCGAGTAATAAAAAGACCGCCGAAACATACCGAACAGGAGCCCAAACATGACCAGACTGTATCAGGCCGCTTTATTGGCTGATTTTGTGGAAACTATTGAAACCACAGCAGATCGTAATTTTGGCGAACAACAGCATAATTAAAATGTATCTATTATTTCGATTGCATTTGTGCCATGTTCCCGCTACACTTCTGATCCGAAACATCAATCATCTTCCTCTGGTGCAATAGCGTCTTGAGCAATTTTGCAATGGGTAGTGGCGTGCCGTGCCAGTACGGGCTCAGACTACGCCGTTCCCTCCGGAGACAAAGGCATAATGGCCCAGCTTCGTAGCGATTGGAACTTTGAGACTGATACAGTGAAAAGATACGCGGTGATTACTTGCCATAGCGTGTTTCATTTGCAAATGGGAGCCGATTAACTAAGTGTTCAAAGCATTCGTTCTTCTAATCTTATGCGGATTTGCATTGGCGCAAGAAGATGCTGGTCCGCGAATCCATGCCGTTTCGCCTAGTATGATCGTAACTGGAAAACCTATCGACTTCACTATTAAAGGCTCAGGGTTCACGCCAGATGCCGTAGTCCTATGGAGTGATAAGCCACATCCAATCACGTTTCATTCAGGAGTAGAAATAGTAGTTCATCTGGATGCTTCCGACGTCGGCGTCCCTGGCAAGGCAAGCCTGGTAATTAGGCAATCCGATGTAAGTGGCGGATCTTTTGAGTCCGCCCCGGCAGAAATCACTATCACAAATGACATCTCGCATACGGCGGTCACGGCAAGTGACCCTAAGTCGCTGAATGCCGGGAATAGCAATCAGCAAATAACTCTCACGGGAACCGGATTCACTAGCAACAGTAAAGTCTTAGTCAATAATGTGGAACAGGCCACCCAGTTTGTGGATCCCGCAAATCTGAAAGTCACAATTCCTGGAACAATGTTGTCGTCACCTACGCCTCTTAGCATTGCCATTGTGACCCCAATCTCAGGGGGCGGAAGGAGAATTTCAGCGCCTTTGAGTGTGCAGGTTAACCCTCCTCCAGTAGATGTCACTATAAATTTGCCGAGTAGCTTTCCTTTGCAGCCACATGTCGCGCTTTCTACAGCTGGTATCACTACGAAGGGCTCGTGCGGATCTAATCGATCAGCCTCCCAGGAAGCGAAGATTTGGGGTGTTCAGTTGAGGTTTGATACTCCTCAGCTGCAAGGGGCCACAGCTGTTTCCGGCCCTATCCCTATGTATATGATCTCGACAGATTCAAATTCCTTTTTTCTGCCCCATTATTCGTTCAATGCCATTACGGTTAAGGTCAGCAACGGACCACAGACGTTTGATGGGCAGCTAAAAGCGAATCTGCTTGGTCTGCCAGTTCTCGATTTTTATGATTTAGATTTCGCTCAAGCGGGGCAGTTGCTCAGCGCACTTAGAGATGCTGGGACACAGAGCCAGATAGTGCGGGCTTTGGCGTCAGCGCATCTGGTGGTCGAGGTTCTTAGGCTTGAAGTCCCATCAGATAAAAATTCGGCGATTTCCACCAGCCTAATACCGGCCTATATTCGTGCGATTCTGGCTGGCGATAACACGCAAGAAGATCCTGCGACGATTCTGGAAACTATCCTTAAGGGAGGATATGTCGATGTCCCGGGTCTTCTTGGTACGCGCCTCTATGTGAGTTCTACACGTAGTAAAGCTAAGCCCATTGATGCTGGCTCCTTCAGCATCAACACAGGCAATCTGCAAGCCGAGATGGACGACCTTACCCATTTTCAAGCAGAGGGAGATGCGGGCACGGCGAAGCTTACTCTGATTGTTGATCAACCCTGTCTTCAATTTAGCGCTGCCCCAGTAATTACAAACCAAAGCGTTCGCCCTGCAGTGACTTTTAAATATCGGTACGACTATTTCGACTCACAAATACGGAACTATCTTAAACTCCGGGCCGAAGGTCAGACCTCGGACTCAGCTATAAATTATTTTCAGCGCGGAGAGGCGCATGTGGATCTGGGTAGAAATCTTAATTTCGCGATTAATACCGGCAAGCAAGGTGTTAGCCCAAAGACTCCTAATACACTCTTGAGCACCAGTTTATCCGGAACGTTCTCGTTTGGCGGCAATGCATTTACTACTGTGGCAACTCCAATGTCGCCTCAAAGCGGTAGCCTTCCCTACGAATGGCGCTATGGCGGACGATTCCAAGTGTTGTTGCCTTTCATCAGTAATTTGCATCTTCTTCCATCATCGCAAAGCAGGCCTATGATTACTGTGGACGCAAATGGAGTTAGCAGTAAGATTTTTGGGCAACCATCAGGAACGGATTTTTTAACCATTGGCTCTTTTGCATATAGTGCTGCTGTGCAAACACGCTTGACGCTGGATTTAAATGGCAATGCGGGATGGTCAAATAGCCAACGGTTTGCCGGACATTCTAGCTATGGATATTTGCGCATGCAGGGAAGATTCAATCTTACTTCGAATTACGACTTTTTGGTGCGATATGAGTGTGGAAGACAAAGTCCTGATTATCGAAAATTCTGTGGTTGGCAAACTGGCTTCGCTGTTGTGACTCGCTGAATGACGGACTCTAGGAGGAAGATAATAATATGACACCCACCATCACGCCCACAACGGTCATCGGCCGAATTCGTGATGCAGTAATGAACTATGCGCGCCAGACATACTCTGCCCGATTTGGTACTCCGCCACCTGCTAACATGTTTGATGACATCAATCCTGCTTTGATCAACCTAGCGCAGGCTGACTACGATATTGTCGTTTCAGAAATGGCGGATATTCTTAGCTCGCTTGGTTTCATGGCGCACCTTCAACCAGACAGCCTAAAACATAATGGCAACTGGAGTGACCTGTGTGTTGATTTGAAAGGTTCAATTGATTGAATTTGGACGATGTGCCGACAAAAACTTTCTTGCTGAAAAATCATACCGGTGTGGAAGTGGTGCCCTTGGAAGCAATGAAATTCAGCAGATTTCAGCATGGTTTAGAGGGCAGCTGAGGTCGTTTTGCAATCGGTATTTCTCAAAGCTTAAGAGGAACTAATTTGATGAGGCCTGCAAAGAGGGTGGTATTTCAGTGCAATGGCTGTGAGATTCCAGCTTATTTTGCGAGTCCTGTAGCGACTCCGAACTCGCAGCACGACTGGGGCGAATAAGGGGTGGGGATGGAGATCAAGTCGAGCCAGGCGCTATTTACGCTGCGCTGCGCTCATAGTATTTCAGGAGTCCCCTCCAAACGTTCCCAACACTGAACCGTTCCAGTATCCCGCATGGTCAAATAATTCGAACGGATTGAAAAGATATGGTTTATGGATTCCACGTGGAGTAAAAATTTTCCGGGTGTAGGCAAAATTGAGACTGCGAAAGCCTCCGCTTTCAATGAAGAACAACAGCCTTCCACGAACGGCTCGCAACAGGTTCAATATCAATCACTTGGAAACAAAAAATTTCAGCAGATTTCAATATGGTCTGGAATCTGGTTCGGGACCAGGGGGTCGGAGGTTCAAATCCTCTCTCCCCGACCATTTATTTTCAACGACTTACGCGGATTCTGAAGTCGTGAAAAATCCCGCCGTAGGTAAAAATGTGACACTGTTTACCTCGCGAATTCTCTAATTTGATTTCCGCCTTGAAAATCAAATGGACAATCCAATCAGATCATTTATATAGGGTTCTGGAAGCGCAGCTAAAGGAATGTGGGCAGGCCGATGGCGAAATGGAGATATTGAAGGGCATGGTCGGTTGGACTACCTGCCAGCAGATGTCGCAGCCCAACTGAGTAAGGAAGCACCTGCGGCGCTACTCTCAAGACAATCTATCGGGCAACAGCCAGGAAGAGCGCAGGGGGGCGCCTTGACATCTGGGCTTCAAGGCGGTGGTCGGAACATATTGGCGAACAGGCGTACCGCCAAGGCATAAAAGTGCCATCCAATGTTTTGTGGAGATGTGGAAAGAGAGATTACAGTGCTCAGGCACGCAATCGGTGTATTCAAGCAACTCGCAGCTTCGCAGCGCTTCGATGCGCTCCCTAAACTTGAGAAACGTCGGAAACGACTCCAAACTTGATCTATTTACGAATCTCAGCACGATATACTTGCTGACAATATGGCTTTCTCCGTTCACGTCGTTGGCAAGCATGGGCGTCCTGTGACGGGGGCACGCGTGGTTTTTAGCTTTACGTCGATCTTTACTGGCGGAATTACATTTGTGCACACTACGCCGACTATAATGGCAGTGCCACCTTTGATCGTCGCGGTAGGGATGGTTGATGAAGTCAAGATGTTCATCAATGGTAGAGCGGTTGCTGCTGGCAATGGAAGTCAAACACGCTGCTCGGTCTCAACTACTGTTTCTTCTGGGCCACTGATGCCCGACCCGTTTGCGCGGGCGAGAGCTTCTGCGATTTCAGTTCTCAGTTTTCCAGGGCTTTTGGCTATATATAGTTGTTCAGCCTGTCGGTTGCTTGCCTCTCCCATGGTCAAGCCATGCACAAGTTTTCGTAATGCGGATTGGAACTCGATCACAAATTGTTCCCGTTCTTTACCCACAGCCGTTATCAATGTGCCACCAACCAAATCATTCAAGTATTCCAAGCAGGACAGGTAGCCTGCAAGACCCCGTTCCGAAACGCCTTGTGTTTTGAGATCTGCGGCAATCCGCAGTACATCATTTTTAAGTGCGTCTGCTCGGTGCGCCAACCTTTCTTCGAGAGATAATTCTCCCATTTCTGGACTTCTCATATATTAGCTAAGTCTTTACTTATATTACGGTTACATCGGTATCATGATACTTTCACCAGATTTGTCAAATTAAGTATCCAAAACTCTCAGATGAGAACTATAATATGGCGCTTGACGATGAGCTACATACTGTCCAGAGCTAAACTCTCAATGTTCACCTGTTTTGCTCTTTTTATATCGCTGCTGGTTTTGGCTGAGGCAAAAGCTGTGCCACTTCCAACTCTGCAGACAGTTTTAATAAGAACAAAAATGCTGACGAATAACAAACCACAGAGAGGTGGTCCTATTTTTAAAGATTCCACCAAAGCGGAACCCAGTCCTGAAATGGTGGAGGCTACAAAACAACTTATTGCCGTTTTAGCCGCAAATGTGCAAGCACTAGGGCGCTTCCGCCAAGGTGTCGAATTACAAAGACGAACAGAATCAGACACCCTTCGTTTTGGAGAGCAATTAGCACAAGCGTCCAGTGATGTAGAAATCGCCCATATTATTGTGGAGGCGACAGAAAGAATCAAGGAAACGTCTGCTGCTCTTGGAGCAATGCAATCAAATGCTCTACAAGTGAAATCGAGTGATAGCAAAGCAAATCAATCACATTCTAACGAGATCGATGGGGTAGCACGTATTTTGTCTGTTATTGCATTAGTTGGAGGCTTGATTAGCGGTCCGTTATTATGCAGATACTACTTGAAAAAAGGCCTTAAGAAGGCCGGGTTGATGTGAAATGAAAGGACAGATTTTATGGCATTTGCAAAGCTAACTACAAAGAAGGCAACTGCATTGACACCTCAAGTTGTAACAATCATCGTGGACGACAGCGGCAGTATGGAGGGTCAAAAGGCCCAGGATGCGACGAAAGGTGTCCAGGACGTAGTAATCACTATTCAAGCCGGAAATCAAGGGTCGTCGGGTTCGCGTTTTCTGGTGAGCATAGCAAAATTTGGGAACGCGACAATTCCATTGGTCGAGGTGGTGCGACCAGAGTCCATTTCTCTGAATCAATTGTCATTCAGTGGGGATTCGGGTGGGACAGAAATGGCAGATGCTTTGGACTGGGCAGTACGCGCAGTTCAGAAAGGTATGACTGAATGTCGCCGTGTGCCGGGATTTGTTGAAGAGGGTGCTCCAACTCCATTGGTATTGTTCTTCAGCGATGGTGCAAATACAGGGCGTGACATAGCAACTCCAGCACAAGAATTAAGAGGGGTTCGCTTTGGCGGAGGCTCTATCGACGTAGTAGCTGTAGGCATAGGCATGGATCAAAACTCATTTCCAGTAATGCAGCAGATCGCCTCAAAACCAGAGTTAGCTGTCAATATCGACCCCGCCCAACTCGCGGCTTTTCTAGCAGACGTGGGAGCAACAGTAATGAAGGGCGAAGACATTAAGAAAATGGTTGAGAATTACTAGAGATATACTTATTGTTAGAATCCTCATCATGGACCCGCATGGCAACCATTGGCAAATTTCAACTTGGAGCCCCACGTGATTCGGACAATTTCTTGCAATTGTTCGCGATAGTCCTTGATGAACTAGAGAAGCAAAAACTGCAAGGCTCGCTATTTGCTGATATACCTCCAGCCCTACTTTTGTGCTGGGGCGAAAATAATGAGCCGACACTTGCGGATCTACAATTAGGCCTTGAGCCAGTTGCCCCCCAAGGCAACTGGCCTATTGAATTGCAGAATAACTGGCCTCGCGCTGTCAAGAATGGATTTCAGCAGGCACTGTCTGCCGCACTGACGGCAGCGCCCTCCTTTCGCATTGAGAGTGGCAGGCTCATTTGCAGATTACTCGCTTTTGTGGCCCAAACATATCGACCTGATAATGAAGAGTTCTCTCGGAGGAATCGACAAATTGGACGATCCCAACTAGCTGCAGCGCGTGCCATCTTAAACAAGGAACGCAGTAACAGCCCAGAGGGACCAAAACAATCCCTTCTTCTCCAACCGTTGCATACCTCAGCGGCTAAACACATTTTGTCATCACCCGACAATAAAGCAGTATTGGAGGAATATCTAAGTACCCCAGCTTTACGGCTATGGCAAGCTAGCCACTCGGGGCCAACATTTGCCCAGAAGGGAGAGAACCAAGATGCTACTTATGCTTTGACATGTGATGATGCCATCGCATTTGCACTTGCCGACGGAATAAGTACTTCATATGGTGCACGTTTCGCAGCCAAAACCGTGGCGTTCAATTTCTGTAAAGCGGCCTCCTGCTATATGGCAGTGCCGAACGATATAGAAACAACAATACGTAAATCAGTTCAATCTGCGCAGGACTGGTTGAACTCAGTGTTGTTGCATTTATTGGACGATCCTACAGCCCCCGAATGGAATGACGTTGCTGGCCAATCCTTTATAGCGCGAGATGTGGCATTAAGATTACTCGATAACACTCGGACTCGGCAACACCACCACTGGGGACCGTCTCTCGCGACGACTTTGATCGCAGGAATAGCCCGACCGTTTAACCATGGCTGGGAAGTTGGATTTCTTCATATTGGCGACGGCGTAGTCGAACGATGGGTGGAAAATGGATCTGTGATTCCCTTGATCAGCATGGATAATTCACAATCCGAAATCGACGCATGTATATCCCCTTCCTTGGATCGACTCGCATCACACGTGGGCGACTTCCACCAGTTCTCTCTCCATTCGACTGACCTTTTATTGGTGTCAAGCGATGGGCTCACACGTGGGCACGAAAGTACCGTCACGAAAAAATTATCTGAAATTGGTACTTTGCAGCGAGGGGTTTACGATCATAAATCTTTGCGAGCATCGCGCATGCTGAATAAAGCTTGTGAATATGCGGATCGCTTATATGAGACTGACAGGCTATCACTGTTTGCTGACAATTTATCACTGATAATCATTGAACCAAACTTGAAAACAAAATGAAAGACCCAAATCTAATGCGCGAAGCGCTGTCCCGACAGGGCACGACTATTACGATTAACGGACAAAAGTATTTCATTGTTGGTCAGCCGGATAAAGTTGCATTCAAGCACGGATCTGAAGGGTTAGTGCAGGTAGCCGTTGCTCAAGATACTAATCTAGAGTATATGGTCAAGTGCTTTTGGGAGCCAAACTACAAGAGAAAACAACGCTGTGAGATGCTGGTCAAACAGAAGTTGGCCAATCTGGCGAAAGAGTCGGCGGATGCCCTCGGCGGGGCACCTTTTGAGCTGATTCCTCATCTAGGACCACTGACACCCTTCGCTGTGGTCATGAAAAGTATAAAAGGAATCAGTTGGGCAAATCTTAAAGAGGCAGGCCGTGAAGCATTAAGAGCAGGTTCTTATCCTGCTCCAAATTGGCCCTCTTTGCAGATTCGTTCTACCTGGGCATATGGCTTAGCGACAGCAGTATTAGACATGGAACGGAGAAGCTTCATACATGCCGATTTGTCTGACGGAAATGTGGTTGTTGCTCCTGGGGGGCCGCAAGCCGGCGATATGGCTCTCGTAGATTTCGATGCCTTTGTCCATCCACAATATCCACATCTAGATAGGACCTGTAAGGGGACACCTGGGTATGCAGCCCCCGAAATCTGGTCAAGCAAATCGGTTCAAGTCGGTAGCGACCGAATTGGTATGGCCATTCTAATTCAGGAATTTCTTGTTTTCGGGGATTCGGAAATTAGCGCTCAGGATGCAGACAACTTTCTATCAGGCTATGATCAGGAAGCTGACATCTGTACCGGGAAAGGAGAGGAGTTCCCTTTTCTGTCAAAGAAATATCCCGAGATTGCGGGTCTCTTGATTCAAACATTAAAAGCACGAAGACCTCAGGACCGCCCGAGTCCTGCACTGTGGCGACCATATCTGCGCTCTTTAGCGTTAAATGGAACAATTCGTAAGCGACTGGTTAATATTTCCCTAGATCCTTATCCAAAAGGGAAAGGGATTGGCTCATTGCAATTTCCAGATTCGCAAACGGTACTCGATCTTTCGCGGACGCAGTACGCAATTCGCGCAACATTGTCTCGAAACCTAGATGGGTCTGTCGATGTGCTAGTTCATACGACTTCAGTTGTGCGGGTACGAGGAACAGATCAACACTGGTTAGTTATTAGGGGTGGGACAAAGGCAGCGATACGACCAGGGATGCTTCTTTCTGATCCCGAAGGAAAGTCTGGCGCTGTGATACAAGCGACAGAACAATACTGATTATAGCGTAGATACAAACATGATCTCTCCAGATGATTTCGACGCCGTAGGGAATACCACGAGAGCGCCGAAGGGATCACCCCAGGCGACGGCTGCTCCACGTCATCAAGTTGTTTCACCTCCGAAATCTCACCAAAGCCCTTTGACTGCTGTTCCTCCTGTTGGCACCTCTCCCGTCCGGCAATCCTTGATGAGCTTCACAGAGTGGAAAATTGTGATAGCGGCGATAATATGGTCAATATTTCTGGTTTGGTTGGTGATACACTTCGGCAAAAATGGAAATCACATATCGACTCCAACTCAAGCTTCTCCTGCCGCAGCTCCATTGGTGACGCCCACGCCAGAACCTTTAATCCAACCGCCACCTGGCGATGGTATATTCCTTGGAAATATTCCAAGTCTAAATGCTCAAGTTACATCGGTTAGATTTTTTGAGTCTGGCATAAATCCTGCGACCTTTGACACCAGGATTTATGCCGATAAATTTATTCAACAGGGCACAAGATATATTTATTGGGAACTGAACTTTACAGCACCACAGTCAGATCACAGAATTCCATTTGAAATCGAAGCTGTTTGGAGCAAAATTACAGGCGAGATCTTTGAAAAGAAAATTCATCAGGGCTATATTGACGCAGGTTTGCCATCAATATTTCAAAATGAAGGCTTCGGCTCCGATATGGTGGGGCAGGCTTGGTCTCCTGGTAGATATAAAATTGAGCTTTACATGGACGGTAAGTTAGTTGCCCGTGCTCCATTTGATGTGGTGGAGAATCTGACAGCAACAAATGGATCTCGTGACTTTTTGGGAACAGTTTCATCTTTAAATATTAAAGCTACAGATCTTCATCTTTTTGAGTCCGGGACATCATTAACTCCAAAAGATGCACGTACGTATACGAATAAATTTTACCAAACCACGACCCGCTTTGTTGGCTGGGAGCTAACCATTCAAAAGCCGCCTTTAAACCGTATGCTCCCCCTAGAGATCGTAACGATTTGGAGTCGCATTACAGGAGAGACTATAGCAAAACATATTCGCGCTGGATACATCGACTCTGGCTCGGCTGTTTCCTATCAAAGCGATGGATGGGGCTCAGCAGTTGCTGGCCAATTCTGGCTCTCAGGAGCCTACAAGTTAGAGCTTTATACGGGCGGAAACTTACTTGCAAGTACCAGATTTGAAGTCGTTGGTGATTCTGCACAGAATACAAGTGGCTCGAGGCCGCCAAATATATTATACGACCAGTCATCATCATCTCTTCCTGCCACATCAGTGCAATCTACAAGTAAGGACAGGTATTCCAACACTCTCACAGGAGACGGCCAAATCGATTTGTCATCGACAAGCGGAGGTAAGGGGATATACTGGGCTCAACACAAACATGCCTTCGGTGGCAGCTGTTCAGGTCAGTTGCAGCTAAGCAAAGACTCTTTGCTGTTTCTTGGGAACGAACATGAGCTTCGACTTAGCCGATCTGACATCAAACAATTGAATGGCGAGGGCATTACCGACCTAAAGGGGCATAACTGGCATTTTCGTATTGAGGGGAAAAAGTCTGATGAGGTAAAGAGAATATTTAGAGATTGGTATGAACGATGACAGAGGATATGTACAGTGAGCTACATGACGGGACTCCCTACTCGATCAGTCATGCCAGATGGGTGGACCCAGCGCTGATTTTATATTCTAGGCCTTATCCGGCTTGCGTTTTAAAATCCGGCGACATCGCGCTGGTGTGTCTTCAGCAGCATCGTGCGTGGTGATAATTATATTAGACGGTCAGGCAACATGAAGTGGAACTATTTGCGGAATCTCCATGCGCGCATCCAGGAACTCCAATCTTTGCCCAGGCCCCCGAGCTTGCGAATCACGTTTGTAAAGAGGATCGTTAGAATTAATACGTTTGGACGAGAACTGAGTTTTTAAAGTCTGATTAGTACGGACTATGCCATTTTGTTCAAATTGCGGAAACCAACTGTCGGGTCCATTTTGCTCACACTGTGGTGCAACATCGAGCGGCAAATCTAGGGTTGTCCAGCCATCAGGCCGATCAACTCCAGAACAAACTCTCTTGCAGGACGGAAATATTCTAGTTACAAGCGCCCGGTTTGTGGTTGGTGGCCACACATATGCAATGAACGGAGTCACTTCGATTGCAGCTTTTTCGGATATGCCGTCACGAAAAGGTCCTGTGATACTGGTCGGCTTAGGCGCTCTGATCAGTCTGTTAAATCAAAATTCTATGACACTATTGGTCGGCTGCTGCCTTGTAGCGTTGGGAATTTTCTGGTGGAAAAAGATAAAGCCGAACTTCTTCATCCGCTTGCGAACTGCATCAGGAGAGATAAAGGCTCTGACCAGCAAGGATTCAGATTTCATTGGAAGAGTTGTCAGAGCCTTGAATGATGCGATCATACTTCGTGGTTAAGGATCGCGGACGACTTAAATCGGTGGTTTAAAAAAAGAGATTTTGCTCAGGCTGATTTTGCTCAGGCTGATTTATTTACAGTTAAACTGTAATGCTGGAAATCTTTGGCACTTGAATGGGCGCTGCCTGACAAAACACCGTTCATACAATTCAGGTTTTGATACCGTACATTCGTCTTCTCTTCCCAAGCTTTATCACATGCGCATCTCAGTCCTTTGCATCTCTCAAGCTCGGCCTGTGCCAGGAGAAATACCGTCATCAGGAGTGGCTGAAGTTCCTGCGCATGATCGATCAGACCATTCCTGCCGACAAGCAAATCTATCTGATCTGCGATAACTACTCGACGCACAAACATGAAAAGGTGCGACGCTGGCTGGAGAAACACAAGCGATTTCATGTGCGCTTTACGCCGACCTCGGCCTCCTGGCTCAACATGGTGGAACGCTTCTTCCGCGACATCACGCAAAACCGGCTGCGACGCGGTATCTTCCACGACCTGGAACAACTCATCATGGCCATCGGCGACTACATCGACCGACACAATCAGAATCCCAAACCCTTCATCTGGACTGCCAAAGCAAACGACATCCTCGAAAAAGTCACTCGCGCTCGCGCAACCTTGAATAAATGACTATCTGTGTGGCGGGCTACACTAGCAATCGACATGCTTAGAGAGAATCATCCCGTAATATATTGAAAATAAACCAGATGCTCGCTCGCCGGGGGAAAATTGTAGCCTTGTGTCCCTCGGAGTGGTGTGCACCCCTTGAGTGAGACAGTTCGTGTGTCTACACTGGCCATCGGATTTTAAAGTGAACCCCCACATGAAACAAAGCCCGCTTCTCCACTTTGAAACACTTTTTCAGCGGCACGGTGCCAGCCGGTGAGGCAGTTCTTGCTGAACCAGCTGCCAGGGATATGACTGTAGAATGATCGGCGGCGGAGCGAGATTGGGGGTATAATCGTGCCGTCTTTGAGGTCACAAGGGAATTCCAATAGAAGGGTTGTGGTGCCGAAGAGTACATGCGGCCTACTAAAGGGTGACAACTAGATGGGCGGACTGGCTACAGGCGCGTTTTCAGGCGAGCGACAATGTCAACTCTCGGATGTCTTGAGGCAAGCTTTTACCCCTGCGACGTTCGAGCGGCTATTGAAGTTCCGACTCAATCGACAACTCCATGACCACTCCCCTGTAAACGGTGATTTCCAGCAAATACTGGCGGCCGTAATCGATGCAGCGGTTCGGGAGTGGTGGATTGAGGATCTAATACTCCAGGCTCGCGAGGTCGTCCCGCGCAATCCGGCTTTGTACGCCTTCGTCAGTTCCTTGGATCTCGGGGCAGTTCCGCAAGATCGTCTGGAGCGCCTGGTACATCCCTCCAACGAGTATCTGCCGGTCGCCGACTGGAGAGTCGAGCTTGCCAACCTCGAGGCCCGCGTTTGTCGAGTTGAGATACCGACAAACAATGGACAGGTCTACGGAACTGGGTTCCTTGTCGGCCGGGACTTA